>ERZ826396.237-NODE-237-length-86125-cov-8.992355_pt1 | contig 86125 bp, 71 predicted proteins | sample MGYA00519926_ERZ826396 | MGnify/ENA primary metagenome ERZ826396 (study PRJEB31778, sample SAMEA3449230) | human gut metagenome | biome: human gut; feature: human-associated habitat; material: faeces | place: United Kingdom | collected 2010/2012 ... | reverse complement strand
CAACAGGTGGTAAACAGTACAAAGTTGCTGAAGGCGACGTAATCAGAGTTGAGAAGCTCGGAGTTGAAGCTGGTGAAACCGTTACTTTTGATTCTGTAATTGCAGTTAGCAATGACGGATTAAAGGTTGGAGAAGACGTTAAGGATGCCAGTGTTACCGCTTCTGTAGTTGAGAACGGAAAGGCTAAAAAAGTCATCGTTTACAAGTACAAGAGAAAAACTGGATATCACAAGAAAAACGGTCACAGACAGCAGTACACCAAAGTTAAAATCGAAAAGATCAACGCTTAATCAGGTGCTGTTATGATCAATATTACAGTTAGGAAGAGAAAAGGCTCTTATCTGGATTTTCTGTCCAAAGGACATGCAGGCTATGCCGAAGAGGGACAGGATATTGTATGTGCTGCCGTATCAGCCTTGATCATTACTACCGTGAATTCTCTTGAGAAATTTACGGAAGAGCAGATTGAAGCGGAAGCGGATGAGGGATATGTATCCATCCATTTTAAAACAAATCCGAATACTGAGCGTGGGAAACTGCTTATGGATTCCCTGATTCTTGGATTAACAGAAATTGAGCATAGTTATAACAATCGATATTTGACAGTAAGAGTCAAGGAGGTGTAACAACAATGATGAAGATGAACCTTCAGTTATTCGCACATAAAAAAGGAGTTGGTTCCACAAAGAACGGTCGTGATTCCGAGTCCAAGAGATTAGGTGCGAAGAGAGCAGACGGACAGTTTGTTAAAGCCGGCAACATCCTTTACAGACAGCGCGGAACTAAGATCCATGCAGGCGAGAACGTAGGATGCGGAAAAGACTATACATTATTTGCACTGACCGATGGTGTTGTAAGATTCACCAGAAAAGGCCGCGATAAGAAACAGGTTTCTATCGTACCAGTAGAGGCAGAGTAATTCGTAGAGCAGGAGGCTTCAAATCTATAAAGGTTTGGAGCCTTTTCTTATAAAGGAGATTTAATGTTCGCAGACAGAGCTACCATATATATCCGTTCCGGTAAGGGCGGCGACGGCCATGTAAGCTTCCGCAGGGAAAAATATGTACCTGACGGCGGTCCGGATGGCGGCGACGGCGGCAAGGGCGGAGACGTCATTTTTGAAGTTGACGAGGGACAGAATACCCTCGGTGATTACCGTCATAAAAGAAAATATAAGGCAGAAGACGGTCAGGAGGGCGGCAAAAAGCGCTGCCACGGTGCCGACGGTGCCGACATTATATTAAAGGTACCGGAAGGTACTGTTATCATGGAGGCTGAATCCCATAAGGTAATTGCAGACATGTCCGGTGACAATCGTCGTCAGATCGTTCTGCGCGGTGGACGCGGCGGTAAGGGAAATCAGCATTATGCAACCCCTACCATGCAGGTTCCCAAATATGCCCAGCCTGGACAGCCTTTTCAGGAGCTTGAAGTGCTTCTGGAGCTAAAGGTGATCGCAGATGTAGGACTGGTAGGTTTTCCTAATGTTGGTAAATCTACATTTCTCTCACGTGTTACAAATGCGAAACCGAAAATTGCCAACTATCATTTCACAACCTTAAGCCCGAACCTTGGTGTTGTAGATACTGAGAATGGCGGTTTTATCATCGCAGATATCCCTGGACTGATCGAAGGTGCTTCTGAAGGAGTCGGTCTTGGTCATGAGTTTCTTCGCCATATTGAGCGTACCAGAGTTCTGGTGCACATTGTGGATGCAGCTTCCACAGAGGGACGAGATCCTATTGATGATATTTATAAGATTACCAAAGAACTGGAGAAATACAATCCGGAAATTGCAAAGCGTCCTCAGGTAATTGCAGCCAATAAAGTGGACTGTATTTTTGACGACGGTCAGGAGAATCCTGTAGACAGACTTCGCAAAGAATTTGAACCAAAAGGTATCAAAGTATATCCCATTTCTGCAGTTACCGGACAGGGTGTACGTGAGCTTCTTTTCCATATCAAGGAACTTCTGGACAGTTGTCCGAAGAAAGCAATCGTATTCGAGCAGGAATTCTTCCCGGAAGATATGCTGATCAATGAGAGCCTTCCATTTACCGTACAGGTTGATGAGGAAGATTCCTCTGTATTTATCGTAGAAGGACCACGTATTGAGAAAATGCTTGGTTATACCAATCTGGATTCTGAGAAAGGCTTCGCCTTTTTCCAGCGTTTCCTGAAAGAGGGCGGCATTCTGGATGAACTGGAAAACGCCGGTATTCAGGAGGGTGATACGGTTCGTATGTATGGATTTGAATTTGATTATTATAAATAAATAGCAGCTATTCAGCAGGTATTCAGGAGATAAATTATGACAAGTAAGCAAAGAGCATATTTAAAAAGTCTGGCAATGAAAATGGATGCCATTATCCAGCTTGGCAAGGGCGGTCTTACACCGGAAAACACCAAGGCTGTTGACGAAGCACTTGCAGCGAGAGAGCTGATTAAAATCAGTGTGCTTCAGAACTGTCTGGAGGATCCTAAGGAAATGGCACAGGTTCTTGCAGAGCGCACCCATTCCCAGGTTGTACAGGTGATCGGTAAGAAGATCGTATTATACCGCGAAGGTAAAAAAGAGAAAAAGAAAATTGAACTGCCAAAATAATCGAAAAAAAATCGGGATCATGGGCGGTACCTTTGATCCCATCCATATGGGACATCTGATCCTGGGTGAGCAGAGCTATGAGCAATTCCAGCTGGATAAGGTTCTGTTTATGCCTTCCGGCAACCCGCCTCATAAACGGGACCGTGCTGGCAGAGCCTCTGATAACCAGCGTGTGGATATGGTCCGGCTTGCAATTGAAGATAATCCCCATTTTGAGTTGTCTCTTGCAGAAATGCACGAGACCGGGTATACCTATACCTATCGCACTCTGGAAGAGCTAAAAGAATACAATCCGGACACAGACTATTATTTTATCATTGGTGCAGATTCTCTTTTTGCTTTTGACGAATGGATGGAACCAGAGCGGATCTGTCGGGCCTGTACTCTTGTGGTGGCTGTCCGGGATCATGCGTCCTACGCTGAACTGAATCGGGAAATCCAGCGTCTTTCTGCAAGGTACAACGGAAATTTTGCCCTTTTGGATACTATGAATATTGATGTGTCCAGTCATCAGATCCGTCAGTGGATTTCAGAAGAAAAAAGTCTGAAATATTACGTCCCGGATAAGGTGATTTCTTACATGAAAGAGAATGGAATTTACAGAAAGAAGGAAGTCTGACCATGGCAGATTACGATTTTGCAAAAATTGAAAAAAAACTTTCCAAATACCTGGATGAGGATCGTTTCCAGCATACCATGGGCGTTATGTACACCAGCGCATGTCTGGCTATGGTCCATGGATATGATATCAAAGATGCACAGGTGTCCGGTCTTCTTCACGATTGCGCCAAATGCATTCCCAATAAGAAAAAACTGAAGATGTGCAGCGAACACAATATTCCGGTTTCCGATTTTGAGAGAAGTCACCCGTTTCTTCTCCACTCCCGTCTTGGAGCTTATATTGCTCACGAGAAATATGGGATTGACGATCAGGAGATTCTTTCTGCCATCAATTATCACACAACTGGCAGACGTGAAATGAGTCTTCTTGAAAAGATTATTTATATTGCAGATTATATTGAGCCCATGCGTTATAAAGCAAGCCGTTTACCGGAAATTCGCAAACTTGCGTTTGAAGACCTGGATGAGTGTATGTATGAGATCCTAAAAGATACCCTGGAGTATCTGGAAGAAGATTCTGCCGATGATATTGAGCCAACTTCCAAGGAGGCTTATATTTATTATAAAGAATTGCATAATAAGCGTAATAACGTATCTGATAATTAATACTCCGCATATACTGGCGAATATTTTTACTATTTACAATTAACATTCTACGAGATGCGAGATATTTCGCACGAGCGAAGGCCAGGTACCACCTGACAGAGGATATTATTTCACTTTTAAAGCCTTTTGTTCTCGCAGGAATTTAAAATAATATTAGGTCAGTATAAGCATTATTAAGAAAGGAGCAGATCAGAATGAGTACAGTAAGTACAGAGAAAATGATGGCACAGATTGCCTGCAAGGCAATTGATGATAAAAAGGGACAGGATATTAAGATAATTGATATTCATAATGTTTCTGTAATTGCAGATTATTTCGTAATCGCAAGCGGTACAAACTCCAATCAGGTTCAGGCGATCGTCGATAATGTGGAGGAGCAGCTTGGACGCGCTGGCTTTGAGGCGAAGCAGATTGAGGGAAACCGCAATTCCAGCTGGATTCTCATGGATTACGGCGATGTGATCGTGCATGTGTTTGATGAGGAAAACCGACTTTTCTATGATCTGGAGAGAATCTGGAGAGATGGAAAGGTTCTGGAGATGGATGCGTTTTTAGAGAAATAAAAAAGTCCCCTTTGGTAAACAATTGTCTGGAAACAGCAATTGTTTGCTAAAGGGGAAATTTTTTATGACTATTGGTAAAAACGCATGACACCAAATACTTTACCCAGAATCTGGATTTCTCCTGTAATGATAATGGGATCCATAGTGTCATTCTCTGGCTGAAGGCGGTAGTAGCCCTTCTCCTTATAGAAGGTCTTCACTGTGGCAGAGTCCTCTACCAGGGCAACTACAATGTCGCCGTTATCTGCAGTTGGCTGCTGCTTTACCAGAACCTGATCACCATCGAAGATTCCTGCATTGATCATGCTGTCGCCTTTTACCTTCAGCATGAAGCTCTGTTCATTGGGCATAAATTCTGCCGGGATGGGGAAGTAGCCATCTACATTCTCTACAGCCAGAATAGGCTGTCCGGCGGCTACGGTACCTACAAGCGGAACATTGACCACTTCACGGCGGACAAGATTGAAATTGTCATCAATGATCTCTATGGCTCTTGGCTTCGTGGCATCGCGGCGGATGTATCCGTTCTTCTCAAGAGCTTCCAGATGGGCATGAACAGATGATGTAGACTTCAGATTTACAGCTTCACAAATCTCACGAACTGCTGGCGGGAATCCGCGGTTCAGAATCTCACTTTTAATATATTCTAAAATTTCCTGCTGTTTTTTGCTGATTTTACCATATGTCATAAGAGTTTTCCTCCGAAATTCATTCAACTTTTTCTTATCATACCATATTTTTCTTAATTAAGCAAACAGATATTCTGAAAATATGTTCGTTTTTTGATATGCAGGCTGTTCACAGCTTCCAGCTTTGTTCACACACTTTTCGTTTTCTTTTCCTTGTGTTCACCGGCAAAAAATGGTACAATTGTTTGGTATGAAAATTCAGAGCCCGACTCAAAAACAAAGGGGGAATCCACTTGTCCGAGAAGAAATCTAACAAGCCTGGCAAAATGGCAGGACTTTTTGTCCAGTTAAAGAACATATTCGGACTGAATATTGCCACCGTTGCTTTTGGTGTATTGTTATTATATATGATTTTTACTGCATTTTTACTTGTAACCTCCACACATATCGAATCTTACCAGGTTACCACAGGTCCTTTGTCGCGAAACGAGACCTACACTGGTATTTCTCTTCGGGAAGAGAGTGTTTTTAAGGCAGAATCCTCCGGTTATGTGAATTATTATGCCCGGGAGGGAAGTAAGATCAATGCCAACGGTGCTGTTTACGGATTAAGTTCCGGAAAAATTGCAGAAACCAAGTCTGCATTGACTGCTGATGAACTGGAGAAGATCCGCAGTTCTATGCTCAGCTTTTCCAAAGGATTTTCCGGAAGTAAATTTAACAACACTTACAGTTTTAAGAACCAGCTGGAGGGAAGCATCCTTCAGTATGAGGGAATTTCCACTGACGGGAATGCAGATTCACAAGTAGTGACCATCGGCGGACAGAATATCTGTAAAGCCCAGGAAGACGGCATTATCCTCTATTCTATGGACGGCTATGAGAATAAGACTGTGGAAAACATTACAGCAGAAGATTTTGACCAGACTTCTTACCATGAAACGGATCTGAAGACATCCGAAAAGGTGCAGGCCGGAGATAACATTTATACAAATATTACCAGCGAATTATGGAGCCTGATCATTCCACTAAGCGACAAACAGGCCGCCAAGCTGGAGGGACGTTCCACCATTCGTGTGAAATTTCTCAAGGATGATATGACACAGAGCGGCGATTTTTCCATCATAAAAATCGATGGTGACAAATATGGAAAAATCGACTTCAGCCGCGGTCTGATCCGCTATGCATCTGACCGTTTTCTGGATATTGAACTGGTTACCAATACAGTAACCGGTCTTAAGATTCCCCTTTCCGCTATTGAATCCAAGGATTTTTACATAATTCCGGCAGAATATGCCACGACTGATCCTGACAGCGGAAGTGTAGGCTTTAACAAGATTTCCAAAGATTCCAGCGGAAATAACGTAAGAACCTTTATCAATGCTACAATCTACGGTAAAGTTAAAATTGAATCAGATGATGATTCTGCTGATGAAGCTTACAATTATTACGTGGATAGAAGCGCTTTTAAGGAAGGAGATGCTATTGTAAAAGATGACTCCAACCAGCGCTTTATTGTAGGGGAAACAGATTCCCTGGAAGGCGTTTACTGTATCAATCAGGGGTATGCGGTATTCCGTCAGGTAGACATACTGGATCAGAATGAAGAATATGCCATTATTTCCAGTAATACATCCTACGGACTTTCCCGTTATGACCGTATTGCCAGAGACTCCTCCCAGGTAAAAGAACAGGATATTCTCTACTAAGTTTAACATATACTATTTTTAAGGAGGCTTATAAATGTTAGCTGAAAATTTACAGCAGGTAAATGCAAATATTGAAAAAGCCTGTGCTGCTGTTTCCCGTGACCCAGGTGAAGTCACACTGGTGGCAGTAAGCAAGACCAAACCGGTCTCCATGCTTCAGGAAGCGTATGATGCCGGTGCGCGTGTTTTTGGAGAAAATAAAGTCCAGGAGATCATGGATAAATATGACCAGCTGCCATCAGATATCCAGTGGCACATGATCGGTCATCTGCAGCGCAATAAAGTAAAATATATTATTGACAAGGTTGCCATGATCCACTCTGTAGATTCCCTTCGCCTTGCCCAGACCATCGAGCAGGAAGCTGCAAAGAAAGATCTTGTTATGCCAATTCTGCTGGAAGTTAATGTAGCAGAGGAAGAAAGCAAATTCGGATTAACGACGAATGAAGTGCTTCCTCTTCTTGAGAAAATCAGCATATTTTCTCATATAAAAGTAATGGGGCTTATGACCATTGCCCCATTTGTGAAAAATCCAGAAGAAAATCGTGAAATTTTTCGCACATTGAAGAAATTAAGTGTTGACATTAATGCAAAAAACATTAATAATGTTAACATGAGTGTTCTGAGTATGGGTATGACCGGAGATTATCAGGTTGCTGTCCAGGAAGGCTCAACCATGGTACGTGTGGGAACCGGTATTTTTGGTGAACGAAATTATGCCACACGGCAAGAAGATTAAGATTGGAGATTGAAAATGAGCGTTTTTGATAAATTATTAGATTCTATTAAACTGAATGATGACGATTATGATGAAGATAATTATTTAGATGAGGATCTGATGGACGATGAAGAGGGAGATTTCTTTGATGACGATCCTATGGATGACAAGCCTAAGAAGAAATTCTTCGAGAAATTCGGTCGTAAGAAAGAGGACGATTTGGCTGACGAAGATACTTCCTTTGACGAAGAACCTGTACATACAGCAGCACCAAAGACTGCTGCCAAGGCTCCTGCGAAACAGCCAGCTGAGAAGCAGCGCCCTGTAGCTTCTTCCAAAATCACTCCGATGAGAAGCAGCCGTCGTGCGAATCAGGCTTCTTCTATGGAGGTTTGTGTGATCAAACCAGCTTCCATGGAGGACACCCGGGAGATTGCAGACACACTTCTTGACAATGCAACTGTAATTCTGAATCTGGAGGGTATTGATGTAGAACTTGCACAGCGTATTATTGATTTTGCATCTGGCGCATGTTATTCCCTGAATGGTTCCCTTCAGAAGATTTCCAGCTACATCTTCGTACTTGGTCCCTCTTCTGTAGATATCACTGGTGATCTTCAGAATATTCTTGGCGGCGCTACACCTTCTGTAAGAGCCGGTTATTGATTTTTATGGATAAGGATGAATTTTTACTTAAGAGAATCCGGGAGCTGGCAAATCTCTCTTACCAGAGAGATATTGTCACCTTTACGGATTTTCTTAACTTAAACGAACAAAATATGCTTGCTTCCCTTAAGCTTCATCAGATGGGCGTAGAGGTAAAGCTTTTCGGTGGCTATGAGCATGCAGAACGACAGATGGCAGCTTTTTTCCCCGGAGGCCTTGGTTTTACCTGGGATTATCCTATTGACTGCCTGAAAATAGAGCCCAAGGCTCTTCGTTTTTCTGAGGAGCTTGGACATAGAGATTATCTTGGAGCGCTCCTGAATCTTGGAGTTGACCGCAGTGTAGTTGGTGATATCCTCATCAAGGATAAAGAAGCCTGGTTTTTCTGCCTTCATAAAATGTCTGACTTTTTTATCGAAAATCTTATTCGGGTAAAACATACTACCGTGCTGGTTTCCAGAGTAGAGCAGGCAGAAGAGATTCCGGAACCTGAATTTGAAATGATAAATGGTACCTGCGCTTCTGTAAGGCTGGATGCTCTCATCGGGCTGGCTTTTCAGACGTCCAGAAGCAGCATGGTTTCTTTTATTGAAAGCGGTCTTGTGTTTGTAAACGGCAAACTGATCACCTCCAATGGATATGAGCCAAAAGAAGGCGATATTATTTCCATTCGCAGCAAAGGACGCTTTATCTATGATGGTGTATCCAGACAGACAAAGAAAGGACGCCTTGGTGTCCGCATTCGAAAATACGTATAAACAATAATACATTTGGAGAGGATTTAACTATGGCAGAAGAAAAATTACTTGTAAAACGTGACGGGGAGTTCTGTTATCCCATTTATTTTGAAAATGACTTTTCTTTTCTTTCACAGGCCCTAACAGACGAAGGTCTTGCAGGGAAAAGCATGTGTATTGTTTCAGATTCCACAGTAGCACCTCTCTATGCAGACCAGGTGAAAGCAGAGCTTTTGAAAGTATCCGATCATGTATGCCAGTTCACTTTCCCCGCAGGAGAAGCACACAAGAATCTTGATACCGTACAGGATCTTTTCCAGTGCCTTATTGAGAATGGGCTTGACCGCAAAAGTCTGGTGGTTGCTCTTGGAGGCGGAGTAACAGGAGACTTATCCGGCTTCGGTGCTGCAGCCTATCTTCGCGGAATTGATTTTATCCAGATTCCTACCACGCTTCTGGCACAGGTTGACAGCAGCGTAGGCGGTAAGACCGGCGTTGATTTCAGACAGTTTAAAAATATGGTAGGCGCTTTTCATCAGCCCCGCCTGGTTTATATGAATATGGCCACCTTGCAATCCCTCCCTGAGCGCGAATTTGGCTGTGGAATGGGTGAAATCCTAAAGACCGGACTAATTTGCGATAAAGGCTTTTTCGACTTTGTATGCGCAAATTACAAGGTCATCCGCACTATGGATCCAGAAATGCTTGCCGTTATGATCCGAAAATGCTGTGCCATCAAAGCCGGGGTTGTAGAACGGGATCCCAAGGAGCAGGGCGAGCGCGCTCTTCTTAATCTTGGCCACACCATAGGACATGCAGTCGAGAAGCTGATGAACTTTAACCTTCTCCATGGTCAGTGTGTGGGAATCGGACTAGTTGCCGCAGCTGCCATTTCCAGGGAAAGAGGTCTCCTCACAAATGGTGAATACGAGCAGATCTGCCATAGCCTTGAGCTTTACAACCTGCCTTTGTATGTGGAAGGACTTTCTCCCATGGACATTCTTGCAGCTACCAAAAAGGACAAAAAAATGGAACAGGGACAGATTAAATTTATCCTTATGGATGGTCTTGGAAAGACTTTTATTGACAAGACAGTTACGGATCAGGAGCTTCTTGTGGGAATTCACGCCATCTGCAGGTAATCTATCATGGAAAATAAAACAGCTTCAGACTACAATGACCTTCCACTAAAAGCACCTAAATTAAAAGGAATTCTGCTTATCCTTTTTCTGGTGCTTCTGGATCAGGGAACAAAGTATCTTGCAATTAGATATCTGAAAGGAACCTCCGGGATTTCTCTTATTGATAGTGTGTTAAACCTTCGTTACCTTGAAAACAGAGGCATGGCATTTGGCCTTCTCCAGAATAAGATCCTTTTTCTGGTGCTTATCTGTATTGTGTTTTTTATGGCTATTATATATCTTTTTATAAAAACACCTGCAACTGTTTATTACAGACCACTGCTTTATACAGCGGCAATTGTGTTCGCTGGAGCAATGGGGAATTTTATAGACCGTGTTTTCCGTGGATATGTGGTAGATTTTATTTATTTTTCCCTGATTGATTTTCCCACGTTTAATGTGGCAGATATTTACGTGACCTGTGGGATCACAGTGATGGTATTTCTTATGTTTTTCCGTTATAAAGAAGAAAATGATTTTGACTTTCTGAAACCGGGGAACAGATCTGCCAGGTAAATTGATTTGTCTGATTTTTCATATACCGCGTAATTGAGAGAGGAGTTTTACTGATACATGGAGCAATTGGAATTTACAGCAACCGAAGATGAAGCAGGAGTGCGCATAGACCGCTGTCTTTCCGATAAATATGAGGAACTTTCCCGTTCTTATCTTCAGAAGCTTCTGAAAGAACAAGGTGTTACCGTCAATGGGAAAGCAGTAAAAGCAAACTACAAAATACAGGCAGGGGATCTGGTTCAGACAACCCTGCCTGATCTGACTGAACCGGATATTCTTCCGGAAAATATCCCTTTGGACATTTTGTACGAAGATGATGATGTACTGGTGATAAATAAGCCCAAAGGAATGGTAGTCCATCCTGCAAACGGCCACACCAGCGGAACTTTGGTAAATGCTATTATGTACCACTGTCAGGGCAATCTGTCCGGTATTAACGGCGTTATGCGCCCTGGAATCGTCCACCGTATTGATAAGGACACTACAGGAGCTCTTCTTGTATGCAAGAATGACACGGCTCACCGTGATCTGGCCAAGCAACTGAAAGCGCATACCATCAAGCGGCGTTACCGGGCTATTGTAGCAGGTAATCTTAAGGAAGATGAAGGTACTGTGGAAGGCCCGATTGGCCGTCACCCAATTGACCGGAAAAAAATGGCGATCAACTACAAAAATGGAAAAGACGCTGTCACCCATTATAAAGTCCTGGAACGTTTCGGGAATGCGACTTATATCGAGTGCCGCCTTGAAACCGGTCGTACCCATCAGATCCGTGTACATATGACCAGCCTTGGACATCCTCTTCTTGGCGACGAGATCTATGGCTCAGGCAAAAATCCCTATCATCTTCAGGGACAGACTCTTCATGCCATGGTTTTGGGCTTTGTTCACCCAAGAACAGGAGAGTATATGGAGTTTTCTGCACCTTTGCCAGAATATTTTCTCGATTTGTTAGAAAAATTAAGAAAATAGTTGTCAGTTTACCCTGATGTAGTGTATAATAATCTTACAAAATTCCTATGAATTGCCAGTCACGAAGTGAACAGTAACAAAGGAATTGCAGAAGGGAGTGGCAGATATGAACAATACAACAAGTTCAATTATTACCATCGGACGTGAATATGGAAGCGCCGGCAGGCAGATTGGTCAGGAAGTAGCCAGATATTTTGGAATCAAGTGTTACGACAAAGAGCTTCTGGAGCATGCTGCAAACGACAGCGGTATTTGCAAGGAATTATTTGAGAATCATGACGAGAGGCCAACTAACAGCTTCCTGTATTCTCTTGTAATGGATACTTATTCTTTTGGATATTCTTCTGCTGGATTTACAGACATGCCTATGAACCACAAGGTTTTCCTGGCACAGTTCGAAGCCATCAAGAAATTAGCTGCTGAAGGTCCCTGTGTTATGGTAGGGCGTTGTGCAGATTATGCTCTTGCAGATAATAAAAACTGCTTCAGTGTTTTTGTTCATGCTGATCTGGACTGGAGGATCAAGCGTATTGCAGGCAAATACAATAAGACACCTAAAGAAGCCAAAGATATGATCACCAAGACAGATAAGAGCCGTGCAAGCTACTATAATTACTACACCAATAAGAAATGGGGTGCAGCAGCGGGCTACAGCTTAAGCATTGACAGCAGTGTGCTTGGTATCGAAGGTGCTGCCCAGGCGATTATCAATACCATACATATTTTTGATGACCTTAAGAAATAATATACAGAATCATGTGTAAATAAGGAGTTCTCGAAAGAGAGCTCCTTTTGTAATTTGTTGCATCTCAATTCCTGTTTTCAAACGCCATCGCCACTTTATATTTTTTTAATAAGACATTGAGACAAAACTGTGTTATAATAGATGGAAATCGCTGTTAAATAAATAACAGTGCAGACACTTATTGGTTACTGTACAAACAGCAGGCAGTAACACATATTTTGCATTCATGTTTCAGGAGGACGATATTAGAATATGAAATTACGCTGGGACAATCAACATGTTCGCTGGGGAGTAACTTCTTTCCTTGTAATCGCAGCCAGTATGCTCTTTTATTATGGTGTTTTCCATATGAAGACACTGATTACAGGAATCCAGACATTTCTGGGGATTCTCACACCTATTGTTTATGGTGTCGTGATCGCCTTTTTACTGACCCCTGTATTAAATTTCCTGGAGAAAAAAATTATTTATCCGCTTCTTGCCAGGAAAGAAGTATCAGTAGGAAAGAAGGGGCGCAAGGCAATTCGGTGGGCATGCGTAATTTTATGTATGTTTCTCTTCCTTGCTCTTATTTATGCCCTTATTATGATGATTCTGCCGGAACTGATCCGAAGTATTATGGGTCTGATCTACAGTTTTCCAGCCTATGTGAAGGTTATTCAGAAATGGCTGCAATCTTTCATTGAGAAATGGAATCTGAACAGTGATGCACTGGACACTTTGAATCAGTCCATCACCACAGCTCAGGACTACCTGACCACGAATATCCTTCCGCAGATGCAGGAAATGCTAAAAAATATTTCCGCGGGTGTGTTTGAATTAATTAATTTTCTGAAGAATTTCCTCATCGGAGCTATCGTTTCCCTGTACCTGATGGCAGATAAAGAGGGATTCATTGCCAAGGCAAAAATGCTCACCTACGCAATTTTTAATACCCAGCATGCGAATTTTATCATCCATTCCATGCGTTTTACCAATAAAACCTTTATCGGATTTTTCAGTGGTAAGATTTTGGATTCTGCCATCATTGGCGTATTGTGCTATATTGGTATGAACTTTTTGAATATGCCATATATACTTTTGATCAGTGTGATCATTGGTGTAACCAACGTAATTCCATTTTTTGGACCTTACCTCGGAGCAATCCCAAGTATTTTTCTCATCTTGTTGGTGGATCCGCTGCAGGCTATTTATTTTGCAATTTTTATTCTTGTTCTCCAGCAATTTGACGGCAATATTCTTGGACCGAAGATTCTTGGTGATTCCACAGGACTTTCCAGTTTTCTGGTCATTGTCGCCATCCTTATTGGCGGTGGAATCTTTGGAATCCCAGGTATGATTATTGGCGTTCCTGTTTTTGCAGTACTTTACGCAGCACTTGGCAGACTAGTCCATATCAGCCTGATTTATAAGCAGGTTCCAAATGAGGAGCAAAAATACACCAACATTGACTGTCTGGATCCGGAAACACATGAACCCGTTCTTTTCCCGGAAGAAGAGCCGAAGAAAAGGGAGACGCCCAGACGCACTGCAATGTTGAAATTTACCCTTACTTTGTTAAAAACGATCCAGAAAATTCTGACTACAATCTGGACCCTTATAAAAAAATATTCTGTGATAATTTATCAAAAAGTCAGACAATTGATAGAAGAGTACAGACAGAATCAAAACAGTAAAAAGGACGGAAATTAACATGCGGCTTTTAATACAACGTGTAAATCATGCAAGCGTAAAAGTAGATGGTGAAGTTATCGGAAATATTGGGAAGGGCTTTCTTGTACTGGTCGGCATAGGTCAGAATGATACCAGGGAAGTTGCAGACAAATATATGAAAAAAATGCTAGGACTTCGAATTTTTGAAGATGAAAATGGCAAAACAAACCTTTCCCTGGCAGATGTAAATGGGGAGCTTTTGATGGTTTCGCAATTCACATTATATGCCAACTGCAAAAAAGGAAACCGGCCAAGCTTTATTGAAGCCGGTGCGCCAGAACAGGCAAATGAACTTTATGAATACATGCTAAAGGAGGCTGCAAAAGTTGTTCCAGTTGTTCAGCATGGTATTTTTGGCGCTGATATGAAAATTTCACTGGAAAACGATGGACCGTTTACAGTGATGCTGGACGAATCGATCATGTAAAATTAACAGCAATTGTAACGAAACCGGCCAAGGCTATATTGAAGCCGGTGCGCCAGATGTTCAGAATCGTCTGTGACTGCATAATGAATGCAGTCGAACCATCAATTATATTTTAACATTTAATGAAACCAATTATATTTTAACATTTAATGAAACCTTGAAAAACGCCGAAAACAGCCAGAAGAAGTGGCTGATTCGGCGTTATACCACTCATCTAGATCTATACGACAAACCCGAGTTTTTCATATAGATTGGTATCATTATTACTTCTAAAGGAGAATCTTTCATGGATAAAAAAGTCACCTACCACGAACAGACTGACGTCGAAAATACCTTGCGGCTTCGTGATGTTCTAAAAACCTTGCCGCCATTTTGCAAGGATTTCTTTCGTGCCATTGAACCTCGTACCACAACTAAAACCAGAATTTCCTATGCATATGACATCCGCATTTTCTTCCAGTTTCTTCTGGAACAAAATCCAGCCTTCAGGGACTGGTCTATAGATGCCTTTACAGTGGATGTCCTGGATCAGATCACAGCTGTTGATCTTGAAGAATATGAAGAATATCTGAAAGTTTACCAGGCCGGGGATAAAACGGAAACCAATGGCGAACGTGGTCTGAAGCGAAAAATGTCCTCATTGCGAAGTTTTTATGCATATTATTTTAAACGTGAAATGATTCACACAAATCCTACCGTCCTTGTGGACGTTCCAAAGATTCATCAGAAAAGTATCATTCGCCTGGAAGCTGATGAAGTTGCCTTGCTGCTGGATTATATTGAGCACGGCGGGGACGACCTTACCGGTCAGAAAAAGGTATATTATGAAAAAAACAAAGACCGTGACCTCGCTCTCGTTACTCTTCTGCTCGGAACAGGTGTTCGTGTTTCTGAATGTGTAGGTCTTGACATAGAAGACGTAGATTTCAAAAACAATGGAATCAAGGTTACTCGAAAAGGTGGAAATGAAATGGTTGTATATTTCGGTCCTGAAGTAGAAAAAGCTCTGAAAAACTACCTGGAAGTACGCAAGAACATTATTCCTGTAGAAGGCCACGAACACGCTCTCTTCTACTCTACCCAGCGCAAACGAATTGGTGTCCAGGCCGTTGAAAACCTGGTCAAAAAATATGCCCGCCAGGTTACCACCACCAAGAAAATCACCCCTCATAAACTCCGCAGTACCTACGGCACCGCCCTCTACCAGGAAACAGGCGATATTTACCTTGTAGCGGACGTTTTAGGCCATAAGGACGTGAATACTACCAAGAAGCATTATGCAGCCTTAGACGATTCCAGACGGCGTCAGGCAGCCACTGCTGTAAAGCTGCGTGAAGATTAACATCTGCTTCACACGTACAATTGTTGTAATCACCGCATTTAATTCACATAATATTATTATTGTAAATCAATTCAAAACTTTCTGCAAAATCTCCCTCAAAGTGGAGCGTGCAGATTGTAGGAATGATTTTTCAAACACGCTCTAAGGCGCAGCTCAAAAAAGGACATGACCCACAGTCGAGTCATGTCCTTATGTACCTCTAATTTGGTTTTACTGAATTTATAGCTGCAATATCATATTATCCGAGATTATAATGCTACTGCAATCTTATCCTGTAATGCTTCCGGAATCTCTTCTTTGTCAAGCGAAATACTTACAACTATTGAAATTCCATATTTCTCACCGATCTTGTCCAGCTGATCAAGTGTATCTGTAACATCAGCGTCTTCCAACTTGGAAACCTTGAGGAAACTGTCCAGATAAATCTGCTCAAGATCATGATCCTGAGAAATAATACCACAGATGAAACCTACGAATTCATCTGCATTCTTCAATGGATAAGAGGAGACGTCGATAAGACGTACCTTATTGTTAAGCTCATACATATGTTTGGTACTCTTGTCAAGGTAAACAATGCTTCCGTTGGCTTCTTTCACCGCACCGTTTACTCTGTCTAAGAGCACTTTTGTTTTGCCTTTGCCTTTCTTTCCTACGATCAGTTCAACCATGATGTTTTCCTCCTTAGACAATATGATATTAAATTTTTACCAAAACCTTGTTTAATATGTTTCATATTATAGTATAATTTTTCTAAATTTTCAAGAGTTTTTTTAATATTTCTGTCTATTTTTCTCAATTGTGGCTACGATTCATAAACAGACTGACTAGTTTATATTCTGCAAAAGGGACGACATCTGCTCATAAAGCTCGTCTTTTGTGGAGGCACCCATTACAATGGAAATGTACGGCTTTCCATAAGCATTCTGGCTCAGCAACGCCAGACAGTTGCCTGCATTGTCCGTAGTACCTGTCTTTCCACCTAGAATAGTCACATTCTTAGGAGGGGTAGCTTCTCCTGTGAGATAATGGTCTGTGGCAAGTAATGTGGTACTTGCACTGCTTCCGTCCGCATGAGTATATTCTACGGTATAAGATCCGGACTGTGTGATCTGAGTAAACTCCGGATAATTCAAAGCTTCCTTTAGCATCAGATAGATATCATAGGGAGTGGTATAATGGTTTTCGTCCTGCAGACCATGAGGATTGGTAAAATGAGTTCCGGTACAGCCAAGTTCCCTGGCATAACTGTTCATCATCTCCACAAACCCCTCTGTAGAACCACCCACATGCTCTGCAATAGCCGCTGCTGCATCATTACCCGAATAAACCAACAGACAATGAAGAAGCTGATCAAGAGTCACCTGGTCACCTGCCCAAAAGCCGCAAACCTGTGAACCCTCCTCCAGATTCAGATTCTCCTGTGTAATGGTTACTACATCATCCATATTTCCATATTTCAGTGCCAGCATAGCTGTCATGATCTTGGTGATACTTGCTGGATATACCTTTTGAAGTGCCTGCTTGGAATAAAGCACCTTTCTGTCATCCAGATCCAGAAGAAGTCCTTTCTGGTTTTCCCCAAGGGAAACACCATCCATCGGAACATCTGATACGACCACACACAGATTCTTGGCAAAACCATCAGCTCTCAGGCTGTCTAAGTCTGTAATTCCACCAGAAAACTCTCTGGAAGCTACATATGCCTCCTCCAGCTTATCAAAAACAGTTCCATTTCGGAGAACATAAATTGCACCGATCCCAGTACCGCCAAGTACAACCAAAAGCAACAGCAAAAGAACAGTATTTCTGATCCTCTTTCTTCTGGAACTTCGAAATCTTGCCTGTTTACGTCTTGAGTTCTTCTTTTTTGCGGCTGTCATAAATATTCCTCTTTCTTATCAATTTCTTTTCTCTTAAGTTCTTTATTATAAGTACTGCTCTGCAGACCTACATTCATCACAAGCCCCATACCAATAAACAAGCTGACCAGGGAAGTCAGACCATAACTTACAAAAGGAAGAGGCGTACCAGTATTAGGTGCCAGTCCAGTAGCAACGCAGATATTTAAAAAACTCTGTATAGCTACGACACTTCCAATTCCGCAGCAGATAATCTTCCCGGCCAGATCCTTTGCCCTAAGGCTCATCCTGATACATTCAACTGAAATCAACAGCAATAATACGACCAAAGTTGTACATCCTATAAATCCATACTCCTCTCCGGCAACCGCGAAGATAAAGTCAGTCTGGTTCTCTGCAACAAAGTTTCCAGCATTTACAGAAGAAACCTGGTCATCCCCGGTAAGTTTTTTTCCAACCAGTTCTCCGGAGGCAATCGCCGTCTTCGAGTTATTCTGCTGTTCAATATCCTCCTGGTATTCCTCGTTTTCCGGGTAAAGGAAAGACATAATACGCGTTCTCTGATAATCCTTGATCAGGGTCTGATCCGGCTGTACAACAATGGACAAAAATATGATCAAAAGGGGAACCGCGATCAGAATCGCACCTCCGATGATCTTGTAACTCAGTCCTGCTATATACAGCAGAATACAGAAAATAATGGTTACCGTAATGGTATTTTTCATATCCGGCTGTGCATAAATAAGAGCCAATGGAACAGCCAGAAGGAGCACTGATTCTGCCAACACCCTGAAAGTATTGATATCATCTTCATGGTCCATAAAAAACTTGGCAAAAAACAGAATAATAATAACTTTGGAAAGCTCGGTAGGCTGAAAACGGAAACCACCGATATCCAGCCATCTGGACGCACCTCCAGCCTCACTTCCGAACAATCGTACACCAATAAGCATAAGCAGATTAAAACCATACATGATCCACTGGAAATTCAATATCCAGGAATAATCCATTAACGATAAGATCACCAGCAACACAAGCCCCATCACAACGCCCAAAAGCTGTTTATTTCGAAGATCTGGCGATGCACTTGCTACCAGCTGCACTCCAAACAGACTGATCGCAGTCAGAAGGATCACTAGTTTAAAATTGTAAAAACGTAGCTTATACTGTTTAATCATAAATTTATCTGTCCTTTTTCGTCAACACAGGGATATACGCCATTAAGACAGGCGGTTCCTGTGATATCTGTATTTTCACTTTAGTTTCCTCTATGGTCACATACTTCTTTACTGTATGTACCAGATCGCTTTTTAACATTTTCATCATCTGTGGAGAGCATTCTATGCGTTCTGAGATAAGAAGAAGTTTCATCCTGTCGCGAGCATATCCTGCTGAACGCCTTCTTTCATTTAAAAAGGTCTTCATGCAAAATCCCTCCATTTCAGAGCATTAGTTGACATAACATTATTACAAACAACCAACATGCTATTTTGCGTAACTAATTATTACCTGAATATCAATGTCTTTTAAACAGTCGTGAAAACATACCTTTCTTCTGTCTGAGTTCTGCAAAGGGAACTTCCTCGCCCATAAGCCGTTTACAAATATTCCGGTATTCCTCCTCTGCCTGAGAATTTTTACCAGAAAGAGGCTCTCCCTGATTGGTTGCTATCACAATCTGCTCGTCATCTAAAAGAGTTCCAATCAGATCTACAGCCAGAATCTCTGTCACATCATCCACAGACATCATATCTCCCCTGGCGATCATGTCCGGACGAAGACGGTTGATGATCAGATGGATATCCCGCAGATCATTTGCTTCCAGAAGACCAATGATACGATCCGCATCGCGAATTGCGGATACCTCCGGGGTCGTCACTACAAGAGCTTTATCTGCACCTGCAATGGCATTCTTAAATCCCTGCTCAATTCCAGCCGGACAGTCCAGCAATATATAATCAAACTCCTCCCGCAGATCATCCGTCAGTTTGATCATCTGTTCCGGTGATACGGCGGTTTTATCCTTAGTTTGCGCAGATGGCAGCAGATAGAGCTCCGGATGCCGCTTGTCTTTGATCAGAGCCTGTTTCAGACGGCAGCTTCCATTCACCACATCTACCAGATTATATACGATCCGGTTCTCCAACCCAAGCACAACATCCAGATTACGAAGACCAATATCCGTATCCACAACCACGGTTTTCTTTCCCATCATAGCCAGACCAGTTCCTATATTGGCAACTGTAGTGGTTTTTCCTACACCGCCTTTTCCGGATGTAATGACAATGACTTCACCCATTTCTTCTGATTCCTCCTAAACAAAATGTTCCAAAATCCTGGTATTTCTCTTATGGATATGCCTGCCGGAACACTCCCGGCAGGCATATCCAGTACTGCTGATCAGACTATGAACAGCAGCAAAATCGTTTTTAGTCATTCGATGTATCACTGGTATCTGTAGAAGCAATACCTGTGAGAATAGAATCTTTATCTGCAAGATTGTACATATATTTAAAAATATCATTAGCAATCAGACATGCATTACCGGAGCTGTATCCATTGGCAATACGGATTGCCACCGCATACTCCGGATCAGAGGCCGGCGCATAACCGATAAACAGACCATGGTTTGGATGGCGAAGATCCAGCTCTGCTGTACCGGTTTTACCTGCCACTTCTACTCCAAGACCATCAAACTGGGAATGAGTCTGGATCACACGACGCATACCATCATGGATCACATCCCAGATATTTGAAGAAATATTTACCACATCCTCGATTTCCGGCTCATACTCCTGAATCACATCTCCCTTCGGTTCCATTACTTTGTCCAGAAGAGTCAGTTTAAATACATTCCCGGAAGTAGCCATAACAGTAGCATAACGAGCCAGTTCTGATGTAGTAAACAGGTTATTTCCCTGTCCCATATAGGATGGAACTGCTTTGGCATCGGAAACCTTCGGAGTTGCCTCTGAGAGCTCGATTCCAGTCTTCCGATCCAGACCGATCAATGAGGCATATTCCTGAAGCTTATTCAGACTCTGTACCTCGGAGAACTCATTGTCCCCAACTTTTCCCAGCTGAAAACCGATCATGTTAAAGAAATAGTTACAGGACTGCTCGATTGCTGTACGGATATCCAGACTTCCATGACCATTCTTATACCAGCAATTAATAGGCGGATCTACATAGTCAAAAGTTCCGGTACATTCAATATATGTACCTTCGTCAATAATTCCTTCTTCCATTCCTGCAATTGTTGAAAGAAGCTTTAAAGTGGAACCTGGTGCAGTGGTTTGCTGGGTCGCTTTATTGAAGAACGGACTGGACTGGTCAAGTGCCAGTTTTGCATAATAATCTGTATCCATATCATTGGTCAGACGATTATTGTCATATCCGGGATAGGAAACAAGTGCAACTACATCTCCAGTCTTTACATCTACAACCACAGCGGACGCTGAGCATGGCATTAATGCCAGCTGTGCAGGCTCTATCTCCAGAGTGTATATCTTGTTGATCATGAAATCATAAGCTCCCATTGCTCCGGAAGCCAGATTCTCATAATCATCATCATTTTTGTCAAGGACTCCCTGCTCATAAAGCACCAGGCAGATTTCCTGTCCGGAAATTGTATCTTCCTGCAGCATGTATTTGTAAAGGAGCTTGGAAAATCCAGTATCTGTACTGAGATAGTCGATAATATATGCTGTCAGTGCCTGATAAATTTCCTCAGAATCCAGATACTCTCCTTCCGGTGAAAAGCTGCTGATGTCGATCCAGCCCTGGCTTGTGGCATAAGTCAGGTAATCCTTCAGGCTGATGGTTTCATCTGTTGTCCAGGCCTTGTAAGTAGCATCTGATGTATCAATGGCATCTTTGGAAATAATTCCAAGCGTGTCTCTAAGAAGGTCATTACAAATGTAAGACAGATATTCCTGTGTTTCTTCATCTTCATCCTTATAGGCTGGCGGGTTTGAGCCATTCAGCTTCGTGCTTATTGTATCAAAAACTCTCTGCTGCTTTTGTTGAAATTTGGCATATAAATTTTTTTCTATGTCAGAGGCATCCTCATTGCTGAATTTGGTGATGTCAATCACACTGTTGGAAATCAGGGCATTGTATACATCATAAATAGGAATACGGATCTGACTGGCATCTGTGACATACGTGTAATCAAAAGTCTTTGCCGCATCAATTTTCGTCAGAAGAACACCAGCCACACGCTGTTTGAGGATCTGATAGATTGCCGATTGCCAGTCAGTATCAATAGTAAGCTGCACATCATCTCCCGCAACCGGCTCTACTTTGGTATCCTCGTCAATTTTCAGAACCTTTCCAAGGTTATCAACAGAAACCGTCTCCTTGCCGTCTGTTCCCTGAAGGGTAAGTTCCATATACTGCTCAATTCCTGCTTTACCTACGATCGCATCATTGGAATAATCCGGATTCTGTTTCCGAAGCTCTGTCAGCTCCTCAGAGGAAGCTTTACCAGTATAGCCAAGGATTGGCGCCATGCTTTCATCATCAATATACTGGCGGATGGAATCCTCAACCACATCAATTCCCTGCAGTCCGGTCTTATTCTCCATGATCGCAGCTACCGACTTTTCACTGACATTGGTAGCAATGGTAACCTGCATATATTTCTTAAAGCTGTTGGTATTCAGTTCGTAGCGGATAGTTGCAATATCAAGCATTTCCTGCTTGGTCAAAGTAAGAGGCAGACCATGGGAGGTCAGTTCATCCTCTGTATAAGCACGATCACCGCTAAGAACGATAGAAAATTTCTCGGAACCAGTGAGAAACTCCATCATCTGATCCGCAGTCGCCGTCTTCTGTTCATCTTTCAAATCATCGATCAATGCCTGTCCATAAATATCAGCACGGAAACGGTTCAGGGTAAAGCCCTCAGCAACATCAAAAGCATACTCTCCATTCTTATCTACTACAATATGGAAGGAATGGGTAATATCATCTCCGTTGCTGTGAAGAATCTGAAGCACCTGATAGGCTACACCATTTAATGTAAGATTCTTCTCCCTTGTAGAAGTGTAAGTTCCATTATCCTCCAGTGTCAGAGAATAGGAAAGCACATTAGATGCAAGAATATCACCATTTCTGTCCAGAATATTTCCGCGGGTGCTCTTGAGCACACGCTCTTTGGTTGTCCTGGCCTGGAATTTGCTGATGTAATCCTCTCCCTGAATAATCTGCAGATCAAATAATCTACGCACCAGAACAACTGACATTATCACAAATACCAAGATCAGGACTGTTGTTCGTTTTAAACTGATTTTTTTGTAAATTCGTTTTATTTTAGTACCCAAATTGACTCACTTTCTTTCCTGGTTATGTTCATGTAGTGATAGTTTATGTAACGGAAAATCCGGTATACAATCAAGGTAATAAATACCGTGTAAAACATTTCCGGGATAATGATCCTGTACAGATAAGTCCCAAGTCCCAGTCTGCCTCTTAGGAGGAACTGCAACCCATAAACAGACAGATTATATAAAAGATCTGCAATTGCAGTCAAAAACATAGGAACCTTCACATCATCATCGTAATAAATCCTGTGCGCATATCCACTTAAATAACCAATATACATATAGATCAAAGCATAAAATCCAAATACGGATCCAAAGAACAGATCCACAAAAAGCCCTGAAAAAAATCCTGCCCAAAGGCCGCTTTTGCGCCCGCGCATAAGCCCCATGGATACACAGAAAACCAGCATCAGATTAGGAGTTACAGAGCCAATAGAAATCAGATCCATAACCGTACACTGCAGAAGAAAACATATTACGATCGTAAGAAAATAGACAATCTTACCCTTCATCTGCGCCCTCCTGTCCGTCTGCTGCACTGCCGTCAGTATTGTCGCTACTCTCCTGACTGCTGTCGCCAGAGGTACTGTCAGAACTGCCGCTGTCAGAATTACCTTCCACCTGCGCGGTTCCGTCTACCAGATCCTGCTTATTCACAGTAATAACAAATACATCCTTCAAATGAAGGAAATCCACAGGTGTTACAATGGTTCCTGTCTTAGTCAGGTTATTGCTGTCTACCTGCACTTCGCTTACATAGCCGATAAACAATCCTTCTACAAATTTCTCACTGATATTGGAAGTGACAATACGTTCCCCGACAGTCACCTTGTTCTCCTGATCATAAAGCTGCTCAAAGCGAAGCTTTCCTTCATCAATCAGTTCCAGGTCTCCGTTTACAATACAGTTATCAGAAGTGCTTACTGTCATGGCACTTACACTGCTGCTGTCATCAATAATGGAACGGACAGTAGCCCAGGAGGAACCAACTTCTGTGACAATTCCAACAAGCCCCTTGCCTGCAATCACATTATTATCGACCTTTATCCCATCATCAGAACCTTTGTTGATCATAAAGGTATCGTACCAGTTTCCAGGATCTTTGGAAATGATAGTCGCAGCTACCTTCGGATAGTCCTCATAGGTCTGGTCCAAATTGTAAAGCTCTTTCAGTCTCTGATATTCCCCTTGATCCTGGATCAGTTTGTTATTCTGTGTAGTCAGGCTGTCCAGTTCTGCTTTCAGCTCTTCATTTTCAAAAAGCAGATCCTGTTTGTCCTTGAAGCTGTCCCTGACGGAACGGACCATACTGCCGATCTTTTCAATGCTTTTTTCAAAAGGAACTATGACAATTCCTGCTGTTTCCTGCAAAGGAGCTGTGGAAATTCCTGAAGCAAATGTAGCAACAATACAGCTCAGGCAGAAAAGTGTCATAATCGCCAGCAAATGTTTACTTTTCAGATTTATGCGAAATCGAAATTTTTTCTTAAGGTTTTTCATAAAATGGCACCCCTAAAAATTTATGATTTATAACTGTTCAGTACCTTCACAGTTACTATAATTTTCTTTGTGTGATGGGCTGAGCCCATTTACGAAGTTCTTTGTCGTGGATGATCTTCTCCAGCCCTTTGACAGCTGAAGTTTCGTAAAGATCTGACAGGTTAAAAGAATAGCCTGTATAACTTGCCAGATATGTATCAATATGAGGGATTCTGGTGCTCCCTCCGGTAAGGAAAATGCCTTCTTTCGCAATGTGGTAGGAGATCTGCGGCGGGATACGTTCCAGAAAAACTTTCATCTGGGCACCGATCTCATTGACACAGTTCATGATTCCCGCATTGACTACATAGGCAGAAATAACCTCTTCCCTTGGAAGACCGGAAACACTGTCAATTCCTACAACCTTACGGGCCTGCTTGTGCTGGTCTGCAAGCCGTCCCATTACCAACTTCAGCCGCTTCCCTGTACGGGTGCCGATCTGAAGATTATAACGCTTGCGTACTTCACTGCACACTGCCTCATTCATCTGACGTCCGCCAATTGGAATCTTCTTATTTATGATAATACGGCCTCCCGTAACAATGGAAAAATTCGTACTCTGGGCACCAATATTTACAATCATGCTTCCTGCATTGTTCTCCAGATCCACACCCATAGCTATGGCATCTGCAATAGGAGCCTCTACCATGTAAACCCTGTTCTTCCGCAGCCAATGTCCATTCGCCACCTGATAATAAGCTCTTTTTTCAATAGCAGTCATGTCCAGAGGAACTGCAAAGTACATGACAGAGCCTATTCCCAGAATTTTATCAATTTTTTTCATCATACTGTAAAGTACAATTTCCTGCAGTTCCAGATTGGCTATCATACCAAAAGCCATCGGCGAACTTACGGAAATATCAGAGGGTGCTTTCTCAAACATTTCATACGCTTCGTTGCCCACGGCTATGATTTTGCGGCCCTTGGCCGCAATCATGTTCTTCTCAATGTAGCTTTTATTTCGAATCATGGAATAGACCTTGACGGAACTGCTTCCAAGGTCTATTCCATATGTTTTTTCAAACAGCATATATCTGTCCCTTCATCATTACTATGCCCTGCAAAAACAAATACCCGCCACTGGTTTACAGACGGCGTCAGCACTTCCGGCGGATCATTCCTCTGGCATCATTCCCTGTTCTTTAAAGCTAATGTATCTCTGGTCACCGATCACAACGTGATCCAGAAGCTTCACCCCAAGAATCTCCCCAGACCGGTAAATACGCTCTGTAATTTTCTTATCACATTCACTGGGCGTAGGATCTCCGCTTGGATGGTTATGAACCAGGATCACACTTACAGCGTGAAACTTCAATGCTTCCATAAAAACCTCCCTTGGAGTGATCAGAGTTGAATTCACGGTTCCCCGGGAAAGCATCTGCTCGCCAAGAAAATGGTTTTTTCCATCCAGCAGCATAACGATCAATATTTCCTGCTCTTCGTGCCGGAGACGTTCCATATAGTATTTTGCTATCGTGATGGGTTCGTTAAAAGAAAGTCTTGGTCTGGCAACAGCAGACGCCATCCGCTTGGAAAGCTCCCCGATACATTTCAGCTGGACGGCCTTGACTTTCCCGATTCCGTTCACCTTCATCAGATCCGGAATGGACATATGTAAAAGTCCCAGAAGTCCCGGATAGGAGGTATCTTTCGTAAGACTTAAGATTTGATTGGCGAGTACAAGAGAATTGCAGCCTTGTACACCGCTTCTCAGGATCACTGCCAGAAGCTCGCTGTCGCTGAGCACGGATGGTCCCCACTGCAGACATTTCTCATAAGGACGTGACGACTCCGGCAGTTCTCTGATGGTCTGTTTCATTTCATTCATATCTTTCACCTGCAGTTCTCCAGGACTGACAGGATACTGCTCACGCCATACCTGAAACTTACTTCGCACAGCTTTGCCAATGAACAGTAATGGGACTGTTCTTCATGTCATAATAAGCAGATACTTCTTATTCCCCGAGACACAAAGACAAATTCCCCCGCACTGTGTTTCACAATGCAGACTCATTTTAGCATAAAAAAGGAGAGATGTACACTCTCTCCTAAAAATTTCTGAACTTTTTAGAAACAGCTTCCGCTACTTTTATGCCATCCATAGCAGCAGAAGTAATCCCGCCTGCATATCCAGCGCCTTCCCCACAGGGGTAAATCCCCTCATAGTTTGCTTCCAAGGAATCCTTATCACGGACAATACGCACCGGAGATGATGTTCTGCTTTCCACGCCGGACAGCACTGCATCAGGACGGTCAAAGCCTTTGATTTTTTTTCCAAAAGCAAGAACACCCTCTTCTATGGAATCACCAATCTCTTTTGGAAAAATACTGCGCACATCACCTGGAACACAGGCGCCCTTAATACAAGGTTCTACATCTTTAAGTCTTGTACTCGGCTTATGCTTCTGATAATCCTCAAACAACTGTACCGGAACCTTACCATTTCCAGCTTTCCACGCTGCGCGCTCCAGATTGCGCTGGAATGCTACGCCGCCCAGAGGCCCCTCTTCCGGAAAATCAGCCGGAGTTACCGATACGATCAGCGCACTGTTTGCATTGCGGCTGTCCCTGGCCTGATAGCTCATACCATTTACAGCAAGCATCTCCGGTTCTGAAGAAGCGTTTACTACATAACCGCCCGGACACATACAAAAAGAATAAACACCACGGCCATTTTCACATGTGTGGGTAACTTTATAAGCAGCAGCTCCAAGTTTCTCGTTTTCCTCTTCCCCATAAAGAGCCAGATTGATCATGGACTGTGGATGTTCCATACGTACACCTACTGCAAAAGATTTTGGTTCCATATAGATTCCTTTTTTCTCAAACATGAAAAAGGAATCTCTTGCGCTGTGTCCAACTGCCAGCACACATACCTGGGCCGGAATCCTTTTTTCCCCATTTATCTCAATTTCTTTTAACTGACTGTTTTCAAAAAAAAGATCTGTCACTTTGGAACGGAACTGGAATTTGCCGCCCATTTCCTCAATTTCATGGCGAAGAGTCTCCACCACGCCAACCAGCACGTCTGTACCAAGATGCGGTTTCTGCTGATAGATAATTTCCGACGGTGCACCCGCCTGCACGAAACGCTTCAATACTTCATGATTTCTTCCTGAAGGATCTTTTACCAGAGTATTTAATTTTCCGTCAGAAAAAGTACCAGCACCACCTTCCCCAAACTGCACATTGGAATCCGGATCCAGTACGCCATTTTTCCAGAAATTCTCGACCGTCTTCTGACGGACATGCGCTTCCTCTCCTCGTTCCAGAACCAGGGGGCGATAACCGGCCTTCGCCAGATACCAGGCACAAAAAATTCCGGCAGGTCCGCTTCCTACAATGACCGGCGGATATTTCAGTTCCTCTTCACCAGGAGATGGAAATGTATATTCCTTCTTCTGGGTTAACATAATATTATTATTGTGAACTTTTCGTAAAATCGTGTTTTCCTGGTTTTTATCCTGCAAAGACACATCTACCGTATAAACAAATTTTTTATCCTCTTTATGACGGCAATCCAGTGACTGCTTCACTATTTCGTAAGTGAAGCAGTCATTTTTCAGGCGAAGCTCCTTACGGATCTTTTGGCTTAACTCTTCCGGGGTATGATTAATTGAAAATTTCAGCTGGGTAATACGAATCATGTTATTCTCCTTTTTCAAACACGTTCTGACATTTACTGGCATTCACTCCTGCAACATAACCGCTGGACCAGGCCCACTGCAGATTGTAACCGCCACATTTCCCATCAATGTCCAATAGTTCTCCTGCGAAATATAGACCTGAATTTCGCGTAGATTCCAAAGTCCGGGCGTTAACCTGCGTAGTATCAACGCCGCCAGAGCACACCTGTGCCTGTTCAAAAGATTGATAACCAGTCACTTTAAGCGAATAGCTGCTGATTGCTTCTTCCAGATCATTTGTTGACAAAAGCACTTTTGCAAGCTTATCCGGGAAAAGTCCGGTCAAAAAGTCTTTTTTTTCTTTATAGGGGCAGTTTTCCTTTCGTATTTTCAGAAAAGCTTTCAACTGTTCCCGGGAAAATTCTGGCAGAAAATTTAAAATCAGAGTCACATTTTTTCCCTGTTTCAGTGCACGGATTCCGTATCGGCTGACCTGAAACACCGGAATTCCAGATACGCCATAATCAGTAAGCTGTAGTTCTCCTGTTTCCTCTGTGACTTTTTTCCCATCCACAAGCAGCGTAATTCTGCCTTCTGTGCGGACACCTGCCCAGCCGGAAAAGCCTGTATTCCTGCATTTCAGGGCAGTTAAAGCCGGGAGAGGCTCTATGAGCCTGTGTCCCAGTGCTGCGGCAAGCTCATAACCGCTGCCATCGGAACCGGAAATTGCAGAAGCTTTGGAACCATTGGCAAGAATAACTGCCTCACCCTCGTATATCCAGCCTTCTACCTGAACCTTCCAGATATCCTGTTCCTTAAAAACACGTTGTACTTTTTGGTTGGTCTTGATCTTTACCCCAAGATTCCGCGCTTCCATACACAATACCTCAGCAACGCTTGCTGCCTGTCCGCTATGCGGATAGAGATAGCCGCCGTTTTTATTCACAGGATAAATTCCAAGCCTGGTAAAAAATTTCACCGTGTCTTCTACCGGAAACTGGTTCAGAACTGCCTGTTCAAATCCTGGATTTTCGCTTCGATATGCGTCAGACTGCACCTGGATATTGGTAAAATTACATTTGCCGTTTCCTGTAGCGCAGATCTTTTTGCCTGGTTTTTCATTTTGTTCCAATATGGTTACAGCGGCCCCGTTTTCTGCAGCTGCAATGGCGGCCATCAGCCCGGACGCCCCGCCGCCTGTAACGATAACACGTTTTTTCTCCATATAAACTCCCGTTTTTTACATCTGTTTTAAAGAACTTATGGTAACGGTTCAGTGCCTCACCGTTACACGCCTGGCGTTGCACGAAAATTCATGTTTTTCATGATTTCACGGTAATTTTACCAAATCCTGTTCCACAAGTTTCTGCAAGGACATCATAACACCTAATTTTGCATGCTCCCAGGTAAGTCCTCCCTGGAAATATACGGCATACGGCTCTTTCACAGGTCCATCTGCGGAAAGCTCAATAGAAGAGCCCTGTACAAATGCGCCAGCCGCCATAATGACCTGACTGTCATAACCTGGCATATCCCATGGCTCCGGATCAACATAACTGTCAACCGGGGCAGCAGCCTGAATCCCCTTACAGAATGCGATCAGACGCTCCGGACTTTTTAAAGTCACTGCCTGAATAATATCCTGCCTTGGCTCTGTGGAATTTGGAACCACATCAAATCCAAGCTTTTCATAAATATTGGCTGCAAAAACAGCGCCCTTTAACGCACCCTTTGTCACCATCGGTGCAAGGAAAAATCCCTGATAGAAGGAGCGGTTTACGCCAAGTGAAGCTCCCACCTCAGCACCAAGTCCCGGACAGGTCATACGGTAAGAAGCATTTTCCACGCACTCTTTGGTTCCCGCAATGTAACCGCCAATTGGAGCAAGTCCGCCGCCCGGGTTTTTGATCAGGGAACCAACCACCATATCTGCACCAACATCACTGGGCTCAATCGTGTCAACAAATTCGCCGTAGCAATTGTCTACCATACAGATCACATCAGGCTTAATGCTCTTTACAAATGCGATCAGCTCACCAATCTGCTTTACTGAAAAAGAGGGGCGTGTCATATAGCCTTTGGAACGCTGAATCTCAACCAGTTTTGTTTTCTCATTGATTGCTTTGCGGATATTTTCATAATCGAAAGTTCCATCCTCAAGAAGATCCACCTGACGATAAGTTACTCCGTATTCTGCCAGGGAGCCCTTGGATGGACGGATACCGATCACCTCTTCAAGAGTATCATATGGCTTTCCGGCTGGTGCCAGCATTTCGTCGCCTGGACGCAGGTTTCCAAAAAGAGCAATGGCCAGGGCATGCGTTCCACATGCAATCTGCGGACGCACCAGACATGCTTCTGTGTGGAATGTATCAGCATAAACCTTTTCCAGAGTATCACGGCCGTAATCGTTGTAGCCGTAACCTGAAGAAGAGCCGAAGCACTCCTCGCTGACGCGGTTTTTCTGCATAGCCAGAAGAACTTTCATCTGGTTATATTCTGCAGTTTTGTCAAACTGTTCAAAACGCTCCTTTAAGGATTCTTCTATTTCATGGCAAAAATCGTAAACCTGGGAAGAAATTCCCAGCTGCTCGTATAATTCTTTCATAATAATTTTTCCGTCTGTCTGACGGTATTCCTCCATTTTTTTGTTTTCAAAGCGGGTGATTACCCCCTATGGAAAATCTGATTATTGAAATAACTACTCTCCAGTTATTCCTTTTTCATGGCAAACGCTCAGCATATATTCCAGCATTTTATTCTCGTCATACCCGAACTCATCTTTATTCACCCACACTGTTTCCGGTTCTCTGCGGAACCAGGTGAGCTGGCGTTTGGCAAAGTGCCGGGTGTCGCGCTTCAAGATCCGCACAGCCTCTTCCAGCGGCATTTCTCCATCCAGATAGGCCAGGATTTCTTTATATCCAAGACCCTGCATGGAAACCATACCTCTGTGATATCCCATGTTCTTCAGATTCTGGACTTCTGCCACAAGACCGCTGGTCATCATTTCATCCACCCGCTTATCAATGCGTTTATATAAAAGCTCCCGTGGTGCATTCAGCACAAAGTATGCCAGATTATAAGGGCTGGTTCGTTCCTGCTGCTCCTCATTGTGTGCGGAAATAGGGCTATGGTTCTGATGATAAAATTCCAGTGCGCGGATTACACGCTTCGTGTTGTTTTCGTGGATCACTTCGGCGCTTTTGGGATCCACCTCTGCCAGCATCTGATGAAGATATGCAGCACCTTTTTCCTGGACAAGTGCCTCCAGACCGGCCCGGTATCCATCGTCCTGCTCAGCCTGGGTAAAATCAATATCTCTGGTCACCGCCTGAATATAAAAGCCGGTTCCCCCCACCAGAATGGGAATATGTCCCCTGGTATAAATCTTTTCCATGGCATCCTTTGCCATCTGTTGAAAACGCACAATGTGAAATTCTTCCTCTGGCATCAGCTCATCCACCAGGTAATGGGGAACTCCCTGCATTTCTTCTGGCATGATCTTCGCTGAGCCAATATCCATATATTTATAAACCTGCATGGAATCTGCAGATATGATCTCGCCGCCAATGGCTTTTGCCAGAGAAATAGACAGCCTGGTTTTTCCAACTGCAGTGGGACCGGTAAGGACAATAAGAGGTTTTTTCATAATCTCTCCTGTTTATACAATTCGCTTAAATTTCTTTTCAATTTCCGTCTTTGTCATCGCAATGATAGTGGGACGGCCATGAGGACAATTGTATGGATTGTCCAGAGTAAGAAGCTCATCAATCAGCTTATCTGCCTCCAGAGCAGACATCTGATGATTTCCTTTGACAGCAGATTTGCATGCCATTGTGGCAAGTCTTGCTGTGAAAAGGTCAAAAGCATCCTTTTCCCCTTCTCCTCCCAGATTGTCAAGCATTTCCAGGAAGAGTTCTTCTTCATGGAATCCGTACAAATTTGTCGGAACTGCACTGATACAGTATTCCCTTCCACCAAAGGGTTCAATCTCAAAACCGTATTTCCTGAAATATTCTTCGTTGGCTTTTAATTTCGCCTGTTCATCCATGTTCAAGGTCACCACAAGCGGAGGATTCAGATATTGCGATTCAATGGATTGTTCTTTAAAACGTTTTACAAAGCGCTCATAATTTACCTTTTCGTGAGCTGCATGCTGGTCGATAATGTAAAACTGGTTTTCAAATTCCACCAGCCAGTAGGTGTCAAACAACTGACCAATCAGCTTATGGCGGCTTCGGGATTCTGGTGCCAGAAGTTTCTCCTGAAAAAGCTCAAGCTGCTTTCCCCCAACGGATGGATATTCTGTGCCTGGATCACTCTGTCCAGGCTCAGATTTATCTGGTATCTCATAGTTTACGGATACAGCAGTCTCTGCCTGATTATCGGCATCATTCATTCTCTCAGCCGATATGTTATCTTCTGCCGCTTTTTCATCTGCACTTTTATCCGCTTTTTCTTCTGCTTTTTCATCCGCTCTTTTATCTGCCTCCGCAGCTTCTTTTAAAGTTCCTGCAAAAAGAGCTTCCTCTTCCTTGCTGAATGGCTTCGCCTGATAAATTGCCTGCTCACGAAGCACACTGCTGCCAAGGCTTCCGGATGAAATTATTTTTCCAGTTGGAGCTGTTTTTCCAGTTAGAACTGTTTTTTCAGCAGCCTGTGAATAACAGCTTTCATTATTCCCTACGCTGCTTCGACCAGTACTTTCAGCAGCACCTTCATAGTGGAACTCTGTCCTGCGACTTTTCTCAAATGGCTCTGGAACTGCTCCGCGGCTTACTGCTGCCACCTTTGATTCCCGCTCCTCTTTCCCCACTGGAACAACCGGTATCAGTTCTCTGTGAAGAAGTGCATTGTGAACAGCCTCGTAAATGGCATCATACACCTCCGCCCCTCTTGCAAAACGAACCTCCAGTTTCCGGGGATGAACATTTACATCCAGATCATTTCCTGTCATCTGGATCTGCAATGACACAAAAGGAAATTTATGCTGCATGACAAAGCCCTTATATGCATCCTCAATGGCCTTCGTAATAATATTGTTTTTCACAAATCTGCCATTTACATAGTAATTCTCAAAGCTTCGGTTTCCTCTGGAAACTTCAGGTTTGCCGGCGTATCCCTCAATTTTCATAAAATCATTTTCGTAGGAGACTTCCAGAAGTGCTTTCGCCATATCCCGGCCATATACATTATAAATAACATCCTTCACATTATAATTGCCGGAAGTATGCAGTTTCACCTGTTTGTTCTGAATATATTTAAAAGAAATCTCCGGATGGGAAAGAGCAAGCTGTTCCATCATAGTTCCAATATAATTTGCTTCTGAAGAATCAGATTTCAGGAACTTGCTCCGGGCCGGTGTGTTGTAAAAAAGATTCCGAACCAGGAATGTAGTTCCATCCGGAGCTCCCATTTCTTCCATGCTTTGTTCCACGCCGCCCTCAATCACATAACGCACACCACTGATCGCGGAAGGTGTTTTGGTAATCAGCTCCACCTGGGAAACAGCGGCAATACTGGACAAAGCCTCACCACGAAATCCCAGTGAGGCTATGTTTTCCAGGTCTTCTACTTTTTCAATTTTGCTAGTGGCATGACTTAAGAATGCTGTTGGTACCTGAGATGCTTCGATTCCGCCACCGTTGTCGGTAATACGGATCAGCTTCTTTCCTCCGTCTGTGATTTCCACAGTTACAGCTGTAGCACCTGCGTCAATTGCATTCTCTACAAGCTCCTTCACAACAGAAGAAGGGCGTTCCACCACTTCTCCTGCTGCAATTTTATCAATGGTATGTTTATCTAAAACTGCTATTTTTCTCAAGTTTTTCTCTCCATATAAAAGCAGGTTGACCGCTTCGGTTCACAATACGGACATGTCGCCTGCGGTGACAACACCATATATGAAAGTCAACAGTCAGTTACCATCTGTTCTTTATCTTATTCTGAAGATTGTATAACGTATTTAAGGCTTCCATGGGAGTCAGATTTCCAATGTCAATGCCTTTTAATTCTTCAATAATGTCATTGTCCTGTACAGTGTCAAATAATGACATCTGCGCCATATCCATTTCTACCTTCGGCTTCTTCTTCGGTGAAGCCAGATCTTTTACAGCAGCAGTAATGTCTGCATCGCTTAATTCCTCAACCAGCTCTTTTGCACGGTTAATAACAGAATCCGGAACACCTGCCAGCTTGGCGACCTGAATTCCATAGCTCTTATCTGCGCCGCCTTTTACAATCTTGCGGAGAAAAACAATATCGTCACCTTTTTCCTTAACTGCAATGCAGTAGTTGGTAACGCCAGATAGTTTTCCTTCCAGTTCAGTCAGTTCATGATAATGTGTGGCAAATAATGTCTTGGCTCCACAAAGCTTTGTATTACTGATATGTTCAATCACTGCCCAGGCAATGGCAAGACCATCAAAGGTACTGGTTCCACGGCCGATCTCATCCAGGATCAGAAGGCTCTTGGCAGTGGCATTTCGAAGGATATTGGCCACCTCAGTCATTTCCACCATGAAAGTACTCTGTCCGCTGGCAAGGTCATCCGATGCACCTACACGGGTAAAGATTCTGTCCACAATTCCAACCACAGCCTTATCTGCCGGAACAAAGCTTCCAATCTGTGCCATAAGTACAATCAACGCAGTCTGGCGCATGTATGTGGATTTACCTGCCATATTTGGACCTGTAATAATGGAAACTCTTTTTTTAGTATTGTCAAGGTATGTATCGTTGGCAATGAACATATCATTATCGATCATCTGCTCTACAACCGGATGACGACCACCTTTGATATCTATAATTCCGCCTTCATTTACCTTCGGACGTACATAATGATTGCGCTCAGCAACAAGCGCCAGGGATGCAAACACATCCAGACCTGCAATTGCCTTGGCTGTACGCTGGATTCTTATCACTTCCTGGCCAACTTTATCACGGACATTGGAAAACAGCTCGTATTCCAGGGCATAAAGTTTATCTTCAGCGCCAAGGATCATATTTTCAAGGTTTTTCAACTCCTCGGTAATATAACGTTCTGCATTTGCAAGAGTCTGTTTACGGATGTAGTTCTCCGGCACCAGTTCTTTAAACGTATTGGTTACCTCAAGGGCATAGCCGAATACACGGTTATATTTGATCTTCAGGGATTTGATTCCGGTACGCTCACGTTCCTTTGTTTCCAGCTCTGTAAGCCATTTTTTTCCATCTGTGCGGGCACTGCGGAATTTATCCACATCTTCGTTAAAGCCTTCACGAATAATGCCTCCATCCTTCTGGGCAAGGGGCGGTTCATCTACAATGGCGTGCTTGATCAGATCTGTAATATCTTCAAGACTGTCCATGTCCTCGTAGATTTCTTTCAGAATCGGTGCCTGAAAGTCCTTGAGAACCTGTTTAATATAAGGAATCATTTCCAGAGAGGACGCAAATGCTACCATATCTCTTGGATTTGCAGACTTAAAGCTGATGCGGCTGACCAGACGCTCCAGGTCATACACTGGATTGAGATATTCCCGGATCTCATCGCGGAGCATCGGTTTCTCATTCAGCTCTTCAAGAGCTTCCAGTCTGCGATTGATCTCTTCTGCATCGATCAGTGGCTGTTCCACAAAGGAGCGAAGAGTACGGGCACCCATGGCTGTTTTAGTCTTATCCAGTACCCAGAGAAGAGAACCTCTTTTCTGCTTTTCACGGAGGGTCTCCACCAACTCCAGATTTCGTCGGCTGGAGCTGTCAATCAGCATATAACGCTCTGCCGTATAAGGACGGATGGTAGTCATCTGAGAAAGTGCAGTCTTCTGCGTTTCCTTAAGATACAAAAACAGCGCTCCGGCAGCTATGATTCCACTGTCATAATCGCTGATTCCAAGGCCTTCCAGATTGGTTACGTGAAAATGTTCCCTTAATTCTTTTCTGCAGGTATCATCATCGAAATACCAGGCATCCAGGGAAAAAATACAAATTCCAAGACGTTCTTTCAAATCGTCTGTGTCAACCCCACTCATAAAAAAGGAATCATTACATATGATTTCAGCCGGACTGAATTTGTTGATCTCATCAACCAGTTTCTGGCTATTTGGTACTTCTGTAAGGAAACAGTCACCTGTGGTAATATCCGCTATTGCACAACCAAAGCGGTCTGCTATGGAGACAATTGACATCAGATAATTGTTCTTTGACTCATCCAAAGAAGTTGCATCTAAAGTAGTTCCGGGAGTAACCACACGGATAACAGCACGCTTTACAAGTCCTTTTGCTTTTTTCGGATCCTCTACCTGTTCGCAGATTGCAACTTTATGTCCCCGTTCAATAAGACGGTTAATATAGGTATCAGCTGCATGAAAGGGAATTCCACACATAGGAGCACGTTCTTCCAGACCGCAGTCTTTACCGGTGAGCGTCAGTTCCAGCTCCTTGGATACCAGAAGTGCATCATCAAAAAACATCTCGTAGAAATCCCCGAGACGATAAAATAAGATGCAGTCTTTGTATTCTTCTTTTGTTTTGCAGTATTCCTGCATCATCGGTGACAGTTTCATGGTTTGCGCTGAATCCCTTAATTTATGCGGGTTTGAAGCACCTGAAATAGTAGTTTGACCCCCATTTGACCCCCGGTTAGTATTTTGTATGTTATCAGTAGTATTCTTCATAATTTTCCTTTATTCTTTTTCTGGCACCGCCGGAACTTTTCCCTCATCGTATTTTGCAGCAAATTTTCTAAATTCATCTGCCACATAATCCTGTTCCAGATGTGTATAATAGTTCGTCATATTTACGCTTGTATGTCCCACAATCTTACTCACCGTAAATGGAGACATATTAGACTCATTCAGTTTGGTGACGAACGTATGCCGAAATTTATGGGGATATACCTCATAAAGACGAGGTTCCCTATTTTCTTTTTCAGCTAATTCGATCTCTTTTTTTTCAATTATGCTTATAATACGTGAACATTCCGCGTTTGCATATTGAGGAAGAAAAACCCCTCCTGGTTGTGTTGTGAATACAAGATCCGGAAAATCTTTGAGGAAAGGATTTTCCTTTCCCCATGATGATCCGCTTTTTTCTTTATCCGCAATCTGCTTTTTCTCCCAAGAGTGAAATGCCAATTCAACACCCTCTGTCATAGGAATCCAACGATAACTTGCCTTTTTCTTAGGCGTCGTTATCTGTTTAACTGACTCTGGTTTTTCTAATCGATTTTTTCCTTCATCAAAATAAATCGTCGTTCTATTCAGTGTTTTATATACACGAATTCGATGACATTCAAAATCAATATCAGACCAGCAAAGTGCTGTAATTTCGCCAATACGCATTCCAGTATTCAAAATAATATAAAATAGTTCATAATATCTCGTGTTTTTTGCTGCATCAAGAAATGTTTTAATTTCCTCTGGTTGAAGTATTTTGCTTTCATCCTCCAATATTGGATCAACTGTTACTTTTTCGGATTTTTCTATTGCAATCCCTTTACAGGGATTCATTGGAATCATTTGATTATCTACCGCACTTTGAAGTAATTGCTTTACAATTGATAAAGTATGGACAACTGATGATTCCGCATAGCCATCGTTTTGCATTCCTTCAACCATATTGTAGATATGAGAGGGTGTGAGGCAATCAAGCCTCACAGAGCCAACAAAATCTGCACCCCGCTCAAATCCATCTACATATCCACGAACCGTATTTGCTTTAATTCGCCCAATTTTGTAAAGTTTCATCCATACATCAAACCATTCAGAAACTTTATATTTTTTCGCTTTATCATTATAACCCAGAATGTATTTTGCTTTTTCAAGATCACGTTTTTTCTTTAGTTTTGCCAAATTTCTATCATATAAATATTTGGGTTTCGGGGAACCTGGTATATAATATTTGGCTTGATAACGTCCGTCCTTCCTTTGCGAAAGTCCACTTCCTAATTCTTTGCCTTTCAAAGATTTTCCCATACTGTGTTCATCCTTTCCAGGCCAGATTTCAAGTACATCAGAATATTAACACGTTCTTAAAAAATATTCAAGTGTCCTGTTCCTCCAACCAGTGTTCGAATTTTTTTCTGTGTACAAGTGTTCTGCGCCCAATTCGGACGCAGAAATCATTTTCAGCCATTATAGTACGAACTGTTTTTTCAGATAACCCAGTTAATTCACAGGTTTCTTTTACTGAAAGAAGAAGTTTCCCATTTTCCTCCTTTGTATCGTTCTTTTTTCTCATACCTACATTTCCTTTCACATATCAAATTCAACTACTACAATGTACCTTTCTCCCGTAATGCCAATATTTTTTCTATTGCTTCCTGTCTTGTTATGCCTTCTCTTTTGGCTTTTATTGCAATATACTCTTGCGCTACACCATATGCTTTACAGCAAGCCACAAAGCTTTTGTACACTTCTCCATGGAAATGGAATTCTTTTTCTATCCTCGCTTGATAAGTAGCAATAACAGCCTCTTCAAAAGAACAGCTAGTATCTCTCATGCGCTTAAGTACCAATTTTTTTTGTATTTTTAAATCATCATAGCAACTGGTTTTAGAAGGATATTCTTTTCCCATTATAACGACTTTTTTAGGGACTCCCGGTTCAAAATTCGTCTGTCTTTTAAATTGCTTTTCTTTTGCTTTCCGATCCTTTCTTTTTAAAAAGTATTCCACAGCTTCTTCGGCAGAAACCATTTTTTCTACCATTCTTCTATAAACATCCTTATACCGTATCCCCTGTTCTTCACAGCACTGGCGAAGATCATTATAAAATTGATCACCGACTTTCAGTGCCACATTTTGAAACACTTCTTCTCTTTTGGCATAATAATCGGCAGCTTCCGTAATCGAGCATTCATTGCGAAGTGCATATCCATAAAGAGTTCCTTCTCGGATTCGCAGATCAGAACATAATTCCTTTATATTTTCATAGCATTTACCATTTTCCAATGTTATGTTTTCAATATCTCCGGTGCCAAAAAGCCTTTCTTTTTTTTGCTTTAGGTTTTGTAACGTTTCCTGCACACTGCAATCACTGTTCATAATTTTTGCCAAAACTCGTCTATATGGAAATTTCAACATCCTACAACATTCATGCAGATCCGCATATTTTACTCCATCAAATTCTATAACATCTGTTCCTAGTTTTTGCTTAACTTCCAAGCAGTGTTTGATGGCTTCCTCTTTTGAACAATTATATCTTGAAGAATAATTGTAAACATCATAATACTTTATTCCGTACTGTCTGCACTGTTCTGCAATGGACTTATGGCAAATGGTGCTATCATAATCATTTTTTCTTCTTACAGGATGCTGTATGAGGTAATAGTTAAGAGCTTCAGCTAATGAAATATCCTCTGCAATACATTTTTGGCGTACTTTGTCTGCTTCTAAATTGTAATTCCAACAGCACTTCACAAATGAATCGTATTTTTTTCCTTTGTAAAAAAAAGGAGAAGGATTATATACTTTTTGATTTCCGGCCCTGTTTTCAGCTTTTTTCAAACAATAATTTAGTGCTACAGTTTTTGATCTTCCTGTTTCTCTCATACAACGTCTCACAGTGCATTCAGGTATTCCCAGCTCTTTACAACACTCACGAAATGATGCATAATTTTTGCCTTTATACTTGAAGCGCAAAAGATTTGTATGATTAATTGAGCGCTCAAGAGCTTCCTGAACTGTATACCCGCATTGATACTGTAATTGCTGAACGCTATATTTGTTTATTTTATAAAAATCGCAACAGGTATCTAAGCTAAGCCATTTCCTATTACGAAAAACAAACTCCTTTTTCTGTTTATTCTCTAACATCTGGCTTATAGCTTCCTCAAACGTACAGTTATAGTCGTGTGCATGCTGCAATACTCCCAAATATCTTAATCCAAGTTTTTCGCAGCAATTCTTTTTTCCCGAATATGTAACACCATCATATTCATAACTAAATTGTTCCCAATATTTCGATTTTCGTTTCGGTTTATGCATTTGAACATGATCCTTTCCTTGATTCCAAATTGACACAAAACAGGCAATATTCCCCCTTTCGTTATTTTATTCACGGCATTAGCAGAAGTAATATAAAAAACACCCTAAAACCATTATCCTTATGATTTTAGGGTGTACTAATCACACTATATTAAGCTCTTAACATCTTGATCTCCATCAAGATAAAATATCTGCAGTATCTGCTGCCAAATGCCATTTTTATTATACCATCCAACAATTTTGTGTCAATTCCACTATAGTTTCATATCTGTAGTATTTTAATTCCACCATTCTAATTCTTTACAAACCATTTTCTTCTGTACCTCATTGCAAAGAGTTCCAAACGATTGCGCATTTCTTCATGACAATTATGTGAGCGAAACTCTCCATGGATCTCTACAAATTGCTCCGTATAATCCTGTGTTATATCCACCAGCCAATCAGATACCACCACTGGGATCCAATCCACATTTTCGCGAAACCTTTTTACAACGATTTCCATTTTATAGAATTTTTCACTACCATATTGATAACAAAGCTTAAATTCCGTTGCAATCCTCCCTGTCAGGGTAACTTGATTATTTCCATTTTTCATAGTATCTTTATCATCTTTCTTTTGTTTTCTGGTTTATGCTGCATTTTCCATCAAATCCTCTTCCAGAATATCCGCAAGCAGCTTTCCAGTAAAGCCAAATCCGTTCACCTTTACTTTCTTTTCCCGCAGATCCTCAATTTCTCTCTTTCGAAGATCACGGCTTTTTATCGAAAGCATCTTATCTTCCTTATTTAGTTTACGCGAAAGCTGTTTCTGCCAACGCAATAAAAATTTCTCGGCCTGCTTAATATCCGGGTTCTGCCTGTTAAAATATGTCCGTTTCTGGCGTACTGTCCCATCTGGTTCCACTTCCAATGTATAATATGGCTTTTGGGGTGCATTCTTTTTTCTCAGGAACAAAAGATAAGACTCCTGTTTTACCATACGCGCAAAATAAGTATCTTTTCCGATGATGCAGTGCTGCAGTTCTTCTCCTTCTTCCAGAATATCCTTGATTTTCCGCGGTGCCACAATTTGGAAAGTATGATCGCTATATTCATATTTTCTCAGGTTCTCACAGACGTTTTCTATACCAGGAAATTTTTCTGCAATCTCTTCGGCTTTTATATCCATTTTCTTCTCTATCATCAATTGAACCAGTTCGTTATGCCGTTTTTCCAGTTTTCTCACACGGTATATAATTGGATCCTTCACGTCCATACCAAGCTTTAACGCCATGTCAAGATAGTCTTGCCAGGTACCAATAAGCTCCTTTGGCTTTTTTTCGCTTTCTTTTGCCTGTTTTTCCAAATAATTTTTTATCTGTTCCGGGCTCATCCGATCCAGTACAAACAAAAGGTCTTCCGGACAGATCTGCCATTTCGAGAACCAGGCAATCACGTTATCTTTTATCACTTTTTCAAATCCCTTTTCATAAGTCAACCATTGCAGAAATACTTTTCCACCATGATTATTGCGAAGGCGGTTCAGGCGGAACTTATCAATCCCAAGAGCATGTCCAAGCGAATCTGCTTCCTTATAAAAAACAGAAGTATTGTTTTCTATGATTTCCTTTGCAAGCTCATTCAGCCCGGCTTTTATCAGCTGCTCCAGATAAGGATATTGCTTTAACCGATGAAAATAGGCTACCGGCTCTACTGTTTCACTTTTTCTGACCAGCTCATGGAATCCGCTTCTTTTAAGCTGATTATTTTTTATTCCATGGAGTGACTTTTTGTAGATATGCCCCGGATAGCGGGGTTCATATCCCCAATTCCCCCAGCAATAAGGGTTGTATGTATTCAATGACCCATGGATCCATCTGTTCTCTTCTGTCCCATGATAATAACCCCAGTAAAATTTTTTTTCGTTAAGGTCTTTATCAAATACATATCGTCGCAGCTCTCTCCAGTTATAAACTGGTTTTGTATAAGCAACCATGTCATATTTCACATCTGCCCTGAATTCACGAATAACAAAATTATCACCGCATGTCTGCAAAAGATATGCAGTTTCTTCTTTTGACTTTACCATGCGCTGTCTTCCCACTGCCTTATATTGGATCTTATGCCTGCAGTTAGGACATTTTCCCGTCCTGTTGTGTTTTACGCCATTCACCACCACATTCTTTTCACACCATGTACAGTAGCCTGTGATATTTTTCTTCCGGGAGTATTCATAAAAAATGTAATTCTGTGTAATTCCCACTCTTTTCAGCCATTTCTCCCAGTCCTTCGGAGTTTCCCTGACGTATTTCATAACCTGGTCCCAGGCGGTTGTTCGTTTTAAATGTTTCTGTATCTTTTGCCTTTCCCGTACCTGTTCTTCAAAATGAAAAAGGCCATAACATACATTATCTTTTTTATATTCCTCACCCAGGGTTTCCCATATTTGACTGCGGCTGTTTAGATCACACCAGGTATGATCTCCCTTTACCCCTTTAGGCAGTTCAATTTTATCCAGCATTTTATTGGTCCATTTCTTCAGCCGGTAATCATATCCTATGAAGCAATCATTTTCCTTATCAATGAACAGGGTATATAAAGGTCTTCTTCCGCCAGCAGTCAAAATATCTGTAACAAAAAAACCAATTTTTAAGATATTTTCGTCCATTTCTGCCTGAATGAACAAACCAATTGGATATTCCATTCTCTCATAAGCCATATTTCCGATAGCTGGAATATCACTTTCTGCCGCCAGAACCATCTCCTCCGATGGTTCCAATACCTTCATTTTTTTAAGCTTTCGTTTTTCCATCTAATTTGTCCTTTCCGAAGTTATTTTATAAATCCAGGGTTAACTGCTCAGCCTCATCCTTATGCTCATTTGCCGTAACCCACTCCTGTTGCAAAGCTTCAATCTGTTCGGCAGAAAGTCTCTTCTTCATAAATCTTTGTTCTGTATCATTCAGAGACTCCCAGCCCTTTTGCACAATCTTTCTTTTTGTCTGCTCCAAGCGTTTCTCTTTTCGTTTCTGTTTCCACTTCTTCTTCGCTTTCGCAAAGTCTGCTTCATAGCCAATGTATATTCCGGCTTTTTTATCCTCAGTATCCTGTGCCTTATCTCGCGTCAATCGCGTAGCAACTCTAACATTCAGAATTTCCACCTTCAAATCCGGATCGTACAAGGCCTGCATAGAATAGCCATTCCACCATTCCTTATCAAAAATATCCTCCTGTTTTCTTTTTACAATTTCCTCACAGATATCGACCGAAACCTTGCTTTGCAAAAATTTCTTTCCCCTTGTGATCGTCACTACAGGCTCCCCGGCAAAAAAGGTATCATCTTTTCGGATTGTAGATACCTTTAAATCGTAGTATATATTCCCTGTCTTTTTGGAAAGAGGTCTGCCCCGCAGCATACAATACTCTCCTGGTCCGCACATGCACCTCATCGGATTATATTGCAGGCTCCATTCCTGCTTCTCGTAGTTATAAGACATATGCATCTTACAAATACAGTTTTTATGCTGTTCCTTAAATTTCTGAAACAATTCTTCCTTTTTCTGATCTGCCTGGTCTTCCAAATATTCTGCACTTTTTTCATACTGGTAATCTGATACCATATGGCAGGCACAGAAGCCGAAGTTATCTTCCCTTAATAAGGGATGATTCTGTTCACAATTTTTCTTATGCCATGGACACCGAAAAACGACATTATCATTTTCAAAGCAGAATGTTTCCTCCAGGTAATCTATATCGTTAATACATTTTTCCCAACTCACGTATAGACCACAGCCAGACATAAATGCTTTCTTTTCCAGATAATCTTTGGTATATATAAAACCGCCGCATGAATTTTCAAGTGGTGACTTTCCCAGCCTTCCGTTTCCGATTCGAACATAGTCCGGATAGTGTTCCGCCGTATATCCTTGAAGAAGCAGCTCCTGTGTCAACAAATTGTATTCGTATCCCTCGGACATTTTCTTCTCCTCTTAACAAAAGATACGGCAGGAAATTCCCGCCGCATCTCGTTCCTTATCATTTAATTTTCCTCATCCATACGGATTGTTGTAACTAACATTTTCAGACTGCCTTGAAGCATAATAAATTTATCCTTTTCCCTGCAGTAATAATAGACCTTATCTGTTAAAAACTCCTTTTGGAATGTCATTCTCGAATTGGAAGTTCTTAATAAATTCTCAAGTTCTTCTAAGCTGCAAAGTTTTGAGCTGTGTATCAGGGCTTCATGCACACTGCTAAATACCACATAAAAATCCCCATCCATTAATTCCACCAGTTTTTTTATCACTTCTGGATACAGGACTGCCACAGCTCCATTTGTGAGTCCTTTTACGCTAAGACAGATTCCCTCCTTCTTTTTTTTATCTGAAATAAAATAGGGATCCACATTCATGAAGTCATCACCAGCATACCCCGGAGTGTACATCATTTTTTTGAAATCATAGATTCTTGGAGACAATATACGATAACTGTTTAAAAGAGCATCGTGTAAAACATCGTCTTTTTCCAAGCCCCATGTCTCCAAATATTCCGATCTGACTTTCAAATATGTAATCCCATTCTTCAAGGTTCCTGCATGCACATATAACGTGATTGCAATGTCCCCCATTGTTTTATATACGGCATTTTTCAGTTCATGCCTGTGTTTTTCCAGGTTCAAAAGCCCCAGAAAGAGATGTTCCCTGACTTTTTCATAGTCATTCAGATATCTGGTATTTTCCATATTTCCTGCTCTATCCAGGTCACACTTCACCCTTGCTTCTATGTTTTCCATAGAAGTTCCTTCTACATAATCCTGGTAAAGTTCTTCCACAAAAATCCCGCAGATGTCTTTTCCGGAATCCGTTTCAGCGCAGACTACAAATAACCGGTCCCCATTTGCGGTTATTCCGGTCTTTTCTTTTTTCTTAAGGAAAACATAGTCCTCTGGAAGATGAGCATCTTTTATGATCCATTTCCGTAATTTCTGGACAAATTCTTCATACGTTAAACGCTGACACATATAAAGTTTCCTTTCTTATAATCCGTAAAACCTTATCATTGCTATTTACAACGGAAGCCTTTCAACACAGCTTGCCGGTAAAGTTACCTTTGATACCACCTTTTTCCATTTCATTATTTTCCGGGCACCTCTATCATAGTAATATATTTCATCTGACAGATAATCTTCGTCCGGGGTAGCCTCTTTAAGTGTCTCTTTTAAAATTCTTTCAAGATCTTCCGGACAGAACATCCTCTTAGGATGAATCATTGCCTCATGGACGCTTGTAAATACAATGTAGAAATCATCATCCATAAGGTCTGCGATCCTTTGTGCCACATCCGGCAGAAAAACAGCCACAGCCCCATTGGTACGAATACTTGTAGAAAGACAGCTACCAGCATTTCTTTCCACAATATTTTCTTCATAATTCATGTCCATAAAGTCTTCGCCCTCATAAGCAGGATTAAAAAGCAGTCGTTCCCACTTATAAATTCTTGGGGGACTAAGGGAATATGTATTCGACAAAGCATTCTCGTAAGCTTCGTCCTCATCCATTCCCCAGTCTGCCAGACTGGATTTGTGGATTTTCATGCTGGAGATACATCCATCCCTCTGTCCAACTTTCATATACAAAACACAGGCTATGCCATCCACTTCTTTATACACGGCATTTTCCAGTGCCTTTTCATGTTTCTTTTTGTTTAAAAGCCGTATAAACAGGTCTCCCTTTACTTTGGGATAATTATTTACATCCTGTACTTTTTTGAAAAACCCTGCATCTTTTAATTTCAGGATTTCATCTGTAACAGTATCTCCAATTCTTTTTATGGAAATACCATCCAGATAATCCTCATATAACTCTTCCGTATGGATTCCACACACTTCTTTACCTTCTGGGCTTACATTGCACTCAACAAATAAGCGGTCTCCCTCTGGAGTCATTCCCGCTTCATCTTTTACTTTAAAATAAATTCGCTCTTCTTGCAGATTTAAAGCATCTAACAGATACGCTCTTAAGTTTTCGACAAACTTCTCATAACTTAAAATTTCACTCATAATTTTTTCATTTCCTTTCGTTAGGATTATACAGATACTGCTTACCACTTAATTATTACGCAGCCTTATCTACCTTTTCTAATAATCAGTGCACTTCCTTTAAATTAACCGTAGTAAAGTTAACCTTTACTTTTTCCATATATACAGAAATCTTATCTTCGATTCTGCTATAGTAGTAGAGTTCTTCTGACAATAATTTTTCTTCAAACACCATACCATTCCTACACTTAAACACCATAGCATTCCTATACTCAATCACCATTTCATTGAGTTCAGTCTTAATATCTTCTAAATTACTCTCATTTGCACTGTAAATTGTACTTTCATTCCCACTTGTAAATAAAATGTACAAATCACTTCCCATAAGCTGTGCCAGTCTTTGAAGGACACCAGGGTAAAATACGGAAATCGCTCCATATTCTTTTGTATTTGTGGAAAGTCGAACCCCCATAACTTTATCACTTTTCGATAAGCAGAATGCTCCATTCTCCATAAAGGATCCTCCCCACTTGTTCTCATCATTAGTACAAATGAGAGGGGGTGCCATCTGGCAGGTATTTTTAAGTGCCTCTTCCATAACAGCCTCTTTTGTCATTTCCCATTGTTCCAAATGCTGATTTTTTATCTTTATGTCTGTAAAATACCCGTTCGTGTTACTAAGCATCATATACAGGACACAAGCGATATCGCCAACATCCTCATGCACGGCATCTTCCATCTCAAGCGAATGCTCTTTCTTGTTAAGAGGTTTTACAAAAAGGTATTTTTTGATTTTTTGATAACTGTCAGGAGTCATCTTGCCCTCTAACATGCTAACCATTTTTAGTTTCTCGATTTCCTCCTGTACAGAATATAAAATTGACTCCATCGAACTCCCTTCCATACAACGCTCATATAAATCTTTCACGTCAATACCGCACAGTTGTTTTCCACTTGAATTTTCAAATGCCTCCACAAATAAGCGATCCTTATTATCTATGGCTTTCTTTTTAAAAAATATTTGCTGTTCCTGTAAGTTCAAAGCATTCAAAAGCTGTTTTCTTAATACCTCAACAAATTCCAAATATCCTAACTTCATCGTAATAATCCTTTCTGCGGCTTCTCTATGACCGCTGATCCAGCATTCAACTTTCAATCTGCAATTCCGTACCATTGATTTTCCTTATATCTTGTGCCATCCACACAGAGCTGGTTTACATATATAATCTCATTGCTGTCAGGTTCTTCCTGGACAAGAATAAGAAGATCATTTTTCCTTCCTTTTGCTTTTGGTTGTTTGCCGCGTACAATTACAAATCCATTATTGCCCACACCTGTTTCTTTACAAACCAGGCTGCACCATGGGCGGTCCGGATGTATTGCCATATACGCTGCTCCCCGTAGTAAAAGTGTTGGAAAATCCAATTCTTTTATCAGTTCTATCTTGGTGCATGAAATTTTCGTATCCCTGTCATCTTCATCCAGATCTCCAAATGCTTTCACTACAAAATACCTAGAGTTCCTCCAATTCGGATAGTGAACAAGACAATCCAGTGGATTTTCCGCACAATGGAATCCATTCTGTCTGCAATTTGCTTCCGTTGTCTCATTGATCCCATATCGTTTAAATTGATAACCCCTGCAACTTAAATTTTTTTCAAACCCTTTGTATGCAATCATATTCAGGCTCCTAAATTAAATAAAGAAAGCTGCTCCGGTTCTTCTTTCTTTTGCGCTGCTGGCTTTGCTGCCACCTTTGCATCTTCCGAAACATCTTTCTTCGTATCTGCATCTTTTGATTTTGCTGACAATGTCCTGATTGATTCCGCTCTTTTCCAGGCTTTCTTTATTGTATCTATTTCTTCCTGTGCTTTTTTCTCCATGTCTTTACGGTCGTCCAACAGGTAATAGTCTATTACCCAGGCAAATACCTCTGTAGAGCCAATCGCTATACCAGCATTTTGCCCCACACCAGTTTTTCCCTCTTTTTTTGCCTTTTCCAGCGCCGTCTCATATGCTTTTTCATGGACATACTCGAGACAGTGTCTCAGCGTCTTATGGGGCTGGAGGATCACATCTTTCATAACCGGATCTTTTCTGGCAAGGTCTAAAAGATACGTGCCAAGCACGGTCGCATACCCTGAATCCTGCAAAAGAAGCATTTCTTCTGTCAGTTTTTCGGTTACTGAACCGGATTGCCGGGTCAGCAAAACCTTCAGCAGAAACTTCCTTTTTCCCGCTATAAAAGCATCTGTGTCCTCTTTGGATATGAAACATTCTTTTGCAAGGCTTTCAATTGCCGCTACATTTTGACAGGTCCGGTAATGTTCTGCCAGGACATTTACTTCCTCTATGCTTTTCGCCAATTTTTCCAGCATATAAAGTTCCTCCCGTCATTATGCCGCTTTGGATGCATGATTTTCCACATTTCCTCCAGCTGCCTCTCTTTGCATTTCCTGGGATTCCTTGTCAAGCTCATTCACCAGATTCAGCATTACCCGGCGTACCCAAAGGTTTCCATTCCACTTCTTTTCAAGGGCCTCCGCACTCTCAACAATGTCTTTCCACACACTATCATCCAATGCACGATGTCTGTATTTCTTGTAAAATGGATAGATCTCATACATAGCCTTTTTAACATCCACATAAATAACAGAATCCACATTAGACAACAATCCCATCAGAACCGGATGCCTGTCATATTTTTGGATCAGCTCATGGATCCCAACAGGTCTTTCTCCTGTATACAAGCCTAAAAAGTCATTAAATATCGTTCCAACTGTATTTATATTTCTATGTTCCATTCATATCCTCCTCTGCTCTTTTGATTCTTGCTGTTACGGTTTCCGGTAAGCATTCAAACGCTTCTGCAATTGCATTTTTACTGTATCCTTCCAGAAACAGCTTTTTCATCATTTTTTCCTGCTCTTTTTTCTTCAGCTTTTTCAGGGAGGAATCCCTAATCTTATGCTTCAGAATTTTTTTACTTAACGGATGATCCGGTCCATACTGATAGATCTTCCAGGCCTCCGCTGCATTTAGTCCGCAGACAATTGCCATTACCAGGCAATAATAGCCTGCATACTCTTCATTTCTTATGCCCTCACCTTCTTTATAGTTCTAACATTTTTCGGTTCCCGGCATTTTCCATTTATGCATGTCCTCCTTTCTTTTCCTGTTCCATGTTTCTCATCCGACATACTTCTATTTTTTTCGAATTATCCCTCTTCTCCTTCCTTTTGTATTTGCTCCCTTTGCCTAGATTCTGAATTTTTGACAACAAAAAAAGACACCAAAAATCCATTCCAGTTTTTTGATGTCTTTCTATATTTCTCAGATCTATTGTCTCAAATGATTGCTCCCGGTATTTTGCCAGGACTAAACTTCTTCTGCATAGGGTGCTATGCATAAACGATAATTCAATTATAGGATAACACAATATATAGTGCGTGTCAATGTTGCATTTCCGTATATTGTGTTTATGCGTTTGTTATGCGTTATCTAACATTTTCCAAATCCAAGCATCAGGTTCTCCATAACATAGCAGTCCTCTATCACTTTTCCTCTTCATAATAATAAAGGGAGTGCGTTTTTAATGTTGCATAAGCATAAATACGTTTTCTGTCATCTGCAACCAGCACATAGGTCACACCACGCCCATAAACAGAATCATCCCTGGCATAATCATACAGATATTCATTCATATCATCATTTCCGCAATCGAATTCCTGGATTATTTCATCTGAAAGATCCGCCTCATTTAATTCTACATGTTCTAAAGTTGTTTTTTCACTATCCATTAGGGCATTTAATTCGGCTAATGTTTTCTTATTAATATTGTTTCGATAATACTGACAATCATTAAAAGAATCCCTCGTAAGTCGATTTTCATTAAGCTTACTAAAGAATGCTCTTTCTTTTCCCTGGGAAATTAATGTTCCACGACTTATTTTCTGTGGCATTGCCATAGTATCAGCCTCCTTACTTATCATTCTTTTCCTACTATTATTATACTGTAAATTTCGTAAAAAAAACATCTGGAAAACATTGCCAAAATAGAGAAACAGATTTTGGTAAATTAATTTGCCAGTTGAACTATTGTAACATTTTTTTATATTTTGTAAATCCTTATTTTGCTGTCAGTCTGTCAAGGCATCTTTTTATATCCTCTTTTTGCATGCATTCAATGGTCCAGGTGCGTTCTTTTGTCTCCGGCAGATAACTAAGCACTTTCTCCCAGGGAAGGTTTCCGCTTCCAAGCCCAATGTGGGAATCCCGGTCGCCGCAGTTGTCATGGATGTGGACATGACTTACATAGCGAGCCAGGTTTTTCGCCCACTCCCTGACATCCAAAGAAGAATAACAGTGCGCGTGCCCGATATCCAGACACAGCTTGAAGTTCGGCTGGTTCACCTTCTTATAAACATCCAAAAGAAGTCGCCAGTCATCATCAAATACATTTTCCAGCACGACTTCAAGTTCTGTTTTGTTTTTCATAAATTCCTTCCAGAATTTGGCGACATGCTCCGCCCAGTATTCTTTGTAATAAACATACGGGTTCATGCCAGAGTGAAAGACAATCTTCTTAGCTCCAAGTTGAAGCCCCGCCTCATAGCACTGGTTGAATCTTGTCATGGTGGCTTCCCGCACTAGGCTGTCGTATGCACAGGGGTTCACATCCAGAAATGGGCCATGAAGAATCAGATCCCTGGTCCCTATCTCTTTCATCTTCTGCCAGTACGTTTTGATTGAATCCGAAAGCTGATCCAGGTTATCCGAAATGGAAAAATCAATGCTTTCGATCCCGGTTCCGTACTCTTTTACCAATGCTTTCATGTCATCATCTAAAACTAAATGGCTAATATATATCATTTTTTTCCTCACTTTTTTACGAAGCTGCTCCTGCCTCTTTTAAATGGCAGAACAGGCAGAAGCCCCGCAAGGCCTTGCTGCCTGTTCCACTTTTTATTTTACTTTGATCTTAATTTTTTTCGATTTGGAACCTGATTTTACCGTAATGGTGGCAGTTCCTTTTTTCTTTGCAGTGATCACACCTTTTGCGGTAACGGTTGCCACCTTCTTATTGGAAGTGGTATAGGTTACCTTCTGCAGGGAGGTGATCGGGCTGATGACTGGCTTTAAGGTCAGCTTCTTGCCTTTTTTCAAGGTTGCCTTAGACGCAATGCCTGTGATCTTGGTTGTCTTCACCGCCGTCTTTTGAACAGTCACATTAATCACCTGTTTTTTACCGCTCGCCAGGGTGATGGTGACTTTTGCTTTTCCAGCCTTTAAGCCTTTTATGGTACCTTTGCTGGTCACTTTTACGATCTTTTTATTGCTGGTAGTCCAGCTCTTGATGGAATCCCCATTTGCCAGACCGGTTACCTTCACTTTTGTGGTAGACTGTTTTACCTTCAGCTTAATGCTAGAGGCCGTTACCTTGATGGTGGGGGTAAGTTTACTTCCCACTGTACGGGTTTCCGTTTTTCCCTTGTTGCTGGTGCGCTTCTGGGTTTCCGGGGCAAATACGGTTGCCCCCGATACGGTTGTCCAGGGGCCAAATACCTCCGGGACTTCCGTTGGTGTCGGAGTCGGCGGAACGGGTGTCGGGGTAGCTGGAACCGGAGTTACAGTTGGTGTCGGGGATGGAGTATCAGTACGCTGTACCACAATCGTATAATCCGTTGTCTTTCCAGACTTTGTGGTTACGGTAACTTTTACCTCTGCTTCCGCCTCTGGATTGGTCTTATCAAAATACATGGCAATTCTGTGTGCTGCGCCACTTCCAGTTACTTTTCCAAGTACCGTTACCTTGCTGGTACCGCGGATTCCCACAGCGGTGACGGATGCGCTGCTGTCTGCCGGTTCTGCAAAGATATTTAAAAACTCCCTGCTCTCTTTATAGATTGCCCGGTAGCTGGTTGTCGCGCTGCTAAATTCCGGGGACAATGAAATCCGGTTTGCCGTATTGGAGTAGGTATTGCTGGTGCTAAGCGTCATGTTCGCCAAAACCGGCGTAGAAATATCCTGGGAAATGTGGAAGGTATATTCCCGGCTCTTTCCCTGGCCGCTTACGGTTACCTTTATATCTGTGGAGCCGCTGCTTACATCCGCCACAAAGCTTCCTGCATACGCCTGTCCATTTACGGTTATGGTACAGCCTTCCGGTGCTTTCAAAGCAAAGGTTACCTTGCTGGCATTCTCCGCTACCGTTAAGTTATATTTTAAGGTATCCTTTCGGAAGGCAGAAGGCCAGGTTACTTTTCCAGTATCTGCCGTGGCTGTCACGCTGTTTAAATATGCCCCGTTGGTTTCCAGAGCCATCAGGTAATTGGAATCATTTTTGTAATAAAGGGTGCCTTCCCGGTCTGCACAGATGGTACTGATACAGTATTCCTGCTGGTCACTTGCCGGACGGAAAAGCTCTACGGCTGTTCCGGAAGTCTGTCCCGGTTCATCGGATAACATATAAATACCGCCTGGTTTTGCATTGTAGGTAAAGTACAGATAGACTCTTCCATCTGTCTGTCCATCTCCATTATAATCCTGGTTTTCGTAGGCCGTGGACAGAAGAGGCGCTGCCTGGGGATAGCCTGGAATGGATACGTTGTATGCCAGGGAAATCCCGGAAGCGGTTTCATTTAAGACTGCAAAATGGTGACCACCATCGGAATTGAACTGGCCACCGTTTCCGCAGACACCTACATAGATCCTTCCCTTATAAACAACCGGGGAAGCGGTTGCCATGCCGCCAAGGTTATAGCTGCTGGTGCTTCCAAAGGTGCCGTCTGCATTCATCTGCACACGGTACAGATACCCGCCTTTGGTGGTGAAATATACATAACCATTGTTATAAACAATAGTGGAACGGATATCCCCATGGCTTGTCATCTTGTCCAGGAGCAGTCCGGTGTGAGTGTTCACAGAATATAAAATGGCGGAATTGGTATCTGTTCCTTCTGAAGAACCGTCGTCGGAACCAAATACCAGGTAATCGGATGAGGCATAGGAACCAGCCCAGTAAAAGCCGCCCTTATGGTTGTATTTCCAGGTGCAGTGTTTAATTTCTATTCCTGTGGATGGATCCTCGTCTGTAACAGACAGACAGAAATAAGAGCCTGCTGTAGTCTCGGAGTTCCAGGTTCCCGTGTAAATATATCCATCCTTATACGTGATCGGGGAAAGTGTCTGACCACCCAGGGACTCACTGATCCATAAAGACTTTAAGGAAGTGGCACTGACTGCCTGAATCTGACCGCCTCCGATCTGTGCAAACAGCATTCCCTCTGCATAGGTAAGAGGAATCATGGCATACTGCATGTTTCCAGAGAGCTGTTCGCTGGTCTGAAGGATTTCCCCTGTGTTTTTATCCAGCTTATAGATAAACTGTCCAGACGCTACATAAACTGCTCCGCCCAGGATCAGTGGTGGTGTGATGGCAGCCTCCCAGCCCACTCCGATCCTTGTGTTCCATTTTAACAGGGTGGAATCCGCACTGGTCGGGGTACTGCTTCCGGTAATGCCGTTGTTCGTATCACTATTTTGGAAATTGATCCAGTCGTTATCCGTGATCTCCGGCTGTGTGGCATCCTGTTTTACCAGTTCTGCGGTAATATCGCTAACCTCGCCGCCGGTAAAGCTGCCCTGTTTAGAAATATAGCCATACTTGGAGATGTTCCAGGTATAAGCTTCTCCCTGGAGGATATTCTCATAAACCATCAGGGAATCGGCGGAAGGGGTAAGGCGCTCCCCATCCTTGTCATATACGCTGATGACCGCATCCTCCGGGGTTACCTGGAAACTTACTTTGTCACTTGTGCTTTTATGCACCAGGATGGTGTAGGTTCCTGTGGAGGTATAAGTCTTTTCTGCCAGGGCAGGATCCGCATAGGTGTTTGCCTCTGACATGGAGAGTGTCACTTTGGTATCACCGGTGTCTGCCAGTGGAACGCTCACAGCCGTATCTGTAGAAGAAAACGGAACCTCTTTTACTTCGCCTGTGGTTACATTTTCACTGGAAATGGCAAGCTGATACCAGTTACCGGAAAATGCCTTTGGAACCACCTGTAAAGAAGCAGTCGAAACCACTACCGTTGTCTCGTAGTCCCTTGTAGTTCCTGTGGTATCAAATTTGGGAAGGATATTTTTTGCCAGGTCTTTGTCGTCCGGCAGGTAGGCCTTGAGATCGGAAAGGTCAAGACGGCGTTCTACCAGGATCTGGTAAACCTGTTTGTCACCTTCTGTTCCTGCGGTAATGGTATAAAGTGCTCTTTTTGAGCCATTCCCTCCTGAGGAAAAGACAGAGGCACTCACGTTGTAACGTGTCCCGTCTTTATAGGCGCTTGTGGATAATTCCAGGTTCTGTTTCTGTCCATCCAGCCCGGTGGTTTCCAACTGAATGGCGGAACCATCTGGCGCATTTCCAGCCAGATCTGCTGTGATCCAAAAAGATGCGGAATCCATGTTGGAACCATACTCTGCTACATAAACCTTGCCGCCAAACTCTGCGTCAAGGTCGGCAGAACGCTTCAGGGCTACGGTGGATACTCCGCTCTGACTGGTGTATAAAGTCAGGTTCTGAAGGTAGCCGCCCTCATCCTGCATATCGGATTCCAAAAGAGTCGTGGGATCCGCTTCGCCTTCAAACCCATCCTGGGAATCCGGTGCCACAAAATCCTCTTCCCCTGAAAAGTCCTCTTCTGCTTCCCCGGAGGTAAACCCGGTAAATTCAGAAACACTTGCAAATGAATCCTCACTTTGTCCGCCATCTGGGTTTTCTTCAGGTTCTTCTAAACTGCCTTCAAAAGACCCTGCCTCGTCTGTAAAAAATCCATCCTCTTCTGCGGCATAAGCCGTGTTTACCGCATACACCGGAAGGTTTCCAGCTAACAGAGCTACAGACAAAAGTCCGGTCAACCATTTTTTCATTGTTGGTTTCATTCTGTTCTCCCTTCTTTTCTTTGCTTACGCCGTTATTTTTGGCTTTTTATTGTTTCTCTTTTTAAACCGTTTCTTCGCCGTTACAAAAAAGACGGCAAAACCAGTTTCCAATACTGCAATCACCAGAAGAAATTTTGTTGCAAGACTTGCTTTTTTGATTCCTCTTGTTACACTTCCCGCAAAAGATTCCTCCTGAGCCTGGTTCTTTCCAGTTGTATTTGTAACTGTGGTTTTGGTTTCTTCGGTAAAACGGTCTGACGCCTCACTTTTTTCTTCCACCACTGGAGAAGGAGCGACTTTTTCCATCACCTTCTCCCCTGCTATGGTATAGCCAGGCTTTAAATCTTTTGCATATTTTTTCCTAGTCCGCTCTGTCCACTTCGGGGATTCTATCTTTTGGGTATCAGCTGTCTTGATATTTCCAAACAAAGAAGTCTGTTTCTCCCCCTGGAGCTTTAAGGATGCCTTGATCTCCCTAGTGGTTTTCTCGCCCTCTTTACCGCCTGCTTTGGATCCCTCCACCAGTTTTAGATTAGATAAGGAGCCCTGGCCGCTTTGTCCTGGGATAGCCGCCTGGGACTTATTTCCGCCATGGTCGGAGCCATGCACCAGGTTTCCAGGGGTACCGGCTATTTTTATATCCGGGATCCGCATGACTAAAGAATCACTTACGTTCCCAGCTGCATCCTTTACCACGATCACCAGATCTTTTTCCCCGGAGGATAATCCAGTCAAGGTAATGGTATTGGTTCCGGCTAATACTTCTGTTCCTTCCCCACCTGTATCCAAGGAAGGTACCTTTGCCCCTGCCTCAATCACCTGGTAATAACAGGTTCCCTTTTCAGAGGTCTTATAGACAGCGGATGCAGTATCTGTGGAAATACGGCTGGCACTGATTTTTTTTAGTACCGGAGCTGTCGTATCGGTAAGTTTCAGAGTAATATAATAGTCTCTGGTTGTTCCATCCTCGGCTTTTACCTCCAGACGGACCTTTGCCTCTTTTTCCTGATCTGCAAAAAAGATTTTCCAGTAAGAGCGGTCTTTATTATCCTTGTTTCCCGTAATGGTCTCATCTTTTTCTACTGTTCCTGCCTTGATGCCACTGATGGCATAAACCTTGACAGAAGCTTTTTCATCCTCCACTTCTGGCCAGATATTCAGGCTCTGGCGTTCACCATCATAGGAGGCTTCAAATTTTTCCTTGTCCGGAGCCAGATCCGGGCTTAATTTTAAAATTCCTTTTCCGTACTTGTCGGAGCTGGAAACATACAGTCCCTTTAAGGCTGTGTTGCTGCTAAGAAGGGTGATGGTATATTCCGTCACCGCAGGATCTGCCGTGATCTTCTGGTAGAATTCCTGGTACCCTTCTTTTCGGACATAGAGTTCATACGCCTGTCCCTGTAAAAGAGAATACCGTCCATTTTCTTCTGCGGAAACCGGGTTTCCCTCTGCATCCAGGATCACCACACTGGCATCCCCCGGCTCAACTTTTAATCCCACGCTCACCAATGCCGGGGTTGGCGTAACGGTCGGTTGTGGAGTCTCGGTGGGAGCTGGTGTCTGTGTTGGTGCTGTGGTCGGCTCCGGAACCGGCGTTGCTGTCGGTTCTTCTGGAGTTTCGGTAGGAGCTGGTGCCTGTGTAGGCTCTGGCTCTACGGTCGGTTCCGGTGCCTGTGTGGGTTCTGGCTCCATGGTCGGCTGTGGTTCTTCGCTCGGAGCAGGCTCTGGCTGTTCCGGTTCCGAAGGCTCTTCCTGCCCCTCTTCTTCGCTTTGTATCACCACTTCTTCTTGCTGTGCATATATCTCATAAGGGACACTTCCGGCAATCAGAGCTGCCGTTAGGGTTCCCATTACCAATCTTTTTTTCATTTACCAATCCCCCCATGTCTCGCCGTTTACTCCGCCACCTACGTCGGCACCGGAATAAAGGGAAAATCGAAGTCTTACCTCATCCCCGTCCGCCGGGAAATAGGAAGACATTCCAACACTCATGTATTCACCGTTCACGGAATACAGCCAGCCAGAGTCCATGGTAAAATCAAACTCTCCAAGCCAGTTGGAATCGTGATCGGATAACTGACAGTTTACTTCCTGCAAATGTGCCATCAGGTCATCCGGAATAGCCGCATTTGCGGAAATGCCTCCCCTTCCGATTGCTTTTAAGTAAAAGCCGCTGGTGGCATCCCCATTGTTTCTCCAGTCAAAACCTGTGTTCTGCAAAAGCCGCAGCAGAACAGAGGATAACTGTTCTCCCTGGTAATAGTCAATAGATGTTGCTGGAAGGATGGTTCCAAGCCCTACCGTACCCGCTTCAATGCTGATGGTGATAGAGCCTGCCACCTGTGGACCTGCGTCTTCTCCCTTATACAGGGTAAAGGGAGGTAAGGTAGTGGCATAGCCCTCTTCGTCTGTCGCCTTGATTTCTATGGTGTTGGCACCTTCTGCCAACTCCAGGCGATATGCCAGGACTCCGGCAGCCGGTTCTCCCTGGCAGGAAAGCCGTTCCCCATTTCCAGTTACCGTAAGAGCAGCTGCGCCCAAGCTATTTCCATAATGGTCGGTTGCCTGAATATAAAAGGTTCGGTAAGAGGCATTAACCGTCTCCCCATCGGTAAGATCCGTGGCAATCTTCGGGTAGTTATCTTCTACCGGTTCCTCTGGACTTTCCGTAGGGGCAGGTGTCGCAGTGATCTGCGGCTCTTCCGGTGCCGGGGTAACAGGCGGCAGATCCTCGTTTGGAGTCTGTGCCCCGTCCTGGTTCCGGTTATCATCCGCATCTGGGGTTTCTGATGGCTGTTCAGAATCGTCCGGATCATCCTGGTTATCATATTCAATCGTATTACTTTGATTCTCTTGATTTTGGTTTGTATTGTTATTATTTTCTGGCGTTTCCGTCACAGTCGCCTGGGGTGTGGGCGTTACGCTTTCCTCCGGCTTAGGCGTTGGTGTCACCGTCTGGGGGACCGGTTCCTTTGTCGGTTCCGGCGTAACCGTAGGAGTCGGTGTCTCTTCTGGAAGAAGCTGGGCCTGTTCCTGCTGCTCTAGCGCTTCCTCGCCGTTTCCGTCTGTCTTGGATCCTGCATAGGCAAAACCAGTTCCCAGATACCCTTTTAAGGAGCTGTCTGCACTGATTCCCTGCACCGGGTTTGGCACCGCCTCTGGCTCACTTTTTAATACACCCTGAGCCAAAAGGGCAACCGCTAGAAGAAATATTAGCACAGGAATAAGCGCTGCCAATATTTTTCTTTTCTTCTTTTTTTCTTTCATAAACAGCCTCCTTTCCTGTCAATAAAGTCTTTCAATATATTTCATAATCCATCTGTCATACCAGTTTGCAGATGCTTTTAATTCCTTTTTTAAGTGACGGATACAGCTTGCTGTATCGTGCCGCTCGGAGGCCGATACCGGATGGGGGCTAAACGCTGCCTTTTGTCCAATCTTTGTTACTTCTTCATAGAGTAATGTGGTCTCATCTGAATACTGTGCGCCATGCTCATATAACACCCTGGCATAACCAGCCATGGCCCGGACTGCCAGTTTGGCGTCCTGGGAGGCAAAGCACTTCCTTCTCTTTCGGTTTGTAAATGCTCTTAAAAATACCACAGCCTGGATAAAAAGGAACATAAATGTATCAAATACGATCAAAAACAGAAGAAGGAATTTCTCAATTCCAAACAATGCCAGCTTTAGGCTGAAATTGGTACGGATGTCCTCTTCCACTGGGGGCTGTGATTCTGTCTCTGGGATTGAAGCAGCCAGTTTTCCTTTTGCTTCCAGACCGGTTTTTAAGTTGGCTTCCTCCATGACACCGTAATAGGAAGGTGTCATTTCAAGAGGGATCCAGCCAAGCCCGTCCACATAGATCTCCGTCCAGGCATGTCCGTTGGTGCCTGGGATCTTGATGGTGTCCCCTGCCTGTTTTCCCTCTATATCCTGCGGCGTAATTAAATACCCCTCCACGTAGCGGGCAGGAATGCCATAATAGCGGAACATAAGAGCCGCTGCTGTCGCAAAATGAACACTGTGTCCGATCTTGGAGGTGGTTAAGAAATTCTCGGTAAAATCCCCCTCTTCTGAAAATACATCGGTCTGGGAGCTGTAGGTCATGTTCTTTTCCAGATAGGAACGGATCCTAATGATGGCTGTATAATAATCCGTGTGTCCCTCGTCACGGTTTCCGCCATCTCCAAGCTCTGTTTGAAATAGAGTTTTTAAAGAAGCTGGAAGAGCGGTATCTTCCTGATAAACGAAGGTATTGTAATAGCTCTCCTGGCTTCGGTAGGAACTGACGGCATCTGTGCTGCCATCCCTGGTACTGTTGCCAGCAGTCAATGTCTGATAGACTTTTGCCCCAAGTGTGGTAAAATCACTGACCAGATTTCCAAGGGAGGAAAAGCGATAGGTTCTTTTTCCAAACAATCCTCTGGCGTTCAGGGTACTGTCTGCCTGGGCATTTTCGCCAGTATAGCCCTCCGGAAGGTCCGTAAGTTCATAAGGGGTATAGAGGTATTTACTGCTTGCAATTTTATTCTTTATGGAGATGATTCCCTTCTCACTGGAAAGGGAATCGTCCTGGATCAGATTTCTTGCATTCTGAAGCTGGTCTTCCCCATAGAAGCCATCCTTATGAAGCCAGTAAAACAAGTCTTTTTCTTCATAAGCCTTTTCCGTGGAAATGCTCTCCCAGGAGGAACCGTCGTAAACACTTCCCACAAAACCGCGCAGGTACAAAGAAGACGGCTGCTCCATGGTCACCTCCAGTGCAGTATCAGAAGACGCACTCCAGGATCCCATCTGCTTTAAATTTCCATCCGGGAGGGAATTGGCTTTCTGTCCTTTATAACGAAGCCTTAAAAGTCCATTTAATGCCTCTTCTTTGGCACTTGCCACAAGCTTAGAATCCTGGTAATCGTTCTTGGGCACCAGATTTTGAAGGAATCCTCCTCCGGCAGCGGAAACCAGAAGAAGCCCAAGTGCCCCTGCACAAAAAGCGGACACGTCAAAAGCGGTACCGGATTTTCCCCCTTTGTTTTTGGTCATATAGTTTAATTCTAACAGGATTCCGGCGTAAAAGCCAAGACAAAGCCTGGTATCTGGAAGCAAGCCTGTTTTTGTCAGAACCACCGGAAGTACTGCTGCAAAAAGAAGGAGCAGCACATACAGCCGAAGCTTCAGAATTAAGAAGCCAAGCAACCCACATACAATGCCAAGGAAAATAAGAACTGCCAGCTCTCCATTTGCATTCCCAGATTCCTTTATCTGGTAAATGGTAAGGTAAATCCCTGCTTTTTTCCCAAGAACATCTGCAAGCTGGTTCCAAAGTGAAAGGAATCCATTTAAGAGCGCACCTGAAAAAACGGTCAGGCAGATTCCAGAAGCTGCGCTTAAAGAGAAGACCGCAGCAACCAAATGTTCCCGAAGCCCCAAAAGAAAGCCACAGAGAAGGGCGGTGACAGCGACGCTCATCAAAAAAGGAATCCCATTCACAGACGGAATCAGGGTATGAAAAAGCGCAAAGGTTCCAACGCCATTTACCAGAAAAATCAGGACACTTTCCAGCAGGATACCGGGCAGGTATCTTCTATGTTTTTCTTCTTGTCTTGTGATCCATACTTCCATGTGATGGTTTCTCCTTTATCCGCTGCGATTCCACAGCCTACAACGGTTACCTCGCCCCGGGTTCGAAGACTTCTAAGATCTTCTTCCTCTGGTGCGCCCGTAATATAAATATAATTTGCAAATCTTTGCTGTCCCGAAGTGTGAAGATATTCTGTGATGGTACAGGGCTTTTCCCCCTCCCCTGTGTGACGGAGGAATAAATAGAGAATATTTTCATAATCCTCGCGGGTGCGTATTTTTTCAATGTAAAAATGTCCGGTACTCTGGTCAAAAACGCCTGCCTGGCAGGAAATGCCCTGTTCCATAAAGCTATTTAAAACTGCGGCAAACACTTCACCAAGCGTCTGTGCTACGGCTGGGGCTTTTTCCTTTAAATATGGCTCTGCCAGGATCAGGACCGTATCATCCACCGGGAAGCTTCTCTGGCGGATCATCATTTTATCTAACTTACCCGTCAGCTTCCAGTGGATCTGACGAATGCTGTCCCCCTCCTGGTATTCCCGGATATCAAAGGTCTCCCCCGGATCATCCCCAGGACGGGCTCCCGAATAGCGGAAGCTCTCCATGTCAAAGCCCTCTTTTGTGAGAAACCGAAAATCTTCCTTTTGCTCACAGGGCATCACCACCGTACAGGCGGACAGCCCCGCCTTCCTCTTTTGCCCTGCCAGACCAAAGAAATCATAGGAGCGCCAGGAGTGTAAGGTGGCGTAAATACAGCCGCACCACTGGCTTTTTCCCTGGAAGTCAATGGCTTTTTTTCCTCTTCCTTTAAGGGAAAATGAAAATGGAAGCTCCATCTGCTCCCCAGTAAAATGATTTTCCAAATGCAGGCTGCCTTTTCCTAAAAATACCGGAAGGACAGAGTCATTTACGATCTGAAGCTTTCCTTTCCAGATTCCATCCTGTTCCGCTGCTTTTGGGAGTTTTAGCTTCATGGTGACCTTTTTTCCGCAAAAGAAACCAAGCAGCAAAAAAGCCACTACTGCAAGCGCGGATAAAAGCAACAGGACGGCATATACCCAGGCTCCAGTAAAAATGGCAGCCAGGGCAAGCAGTATGAACCATATAAGTAGTAAAATCCTGTTTTTCATTCTCCCTCTACCTTCGGTGCCTCTGTATCCTTTAAAATCTCTTCTAAAATGTCCTTCGCACTCTGCTCCTGATATCTGGCTCTGGAATCCAGGATCATGCGGTGTGCGGTTACATCTGTGAATACTCTTTTTACATCTTCCGGGATCACGTAATCCCGTTCTTCCATGAACGCAGCCGCCTTTGTCATACGGCATAAAGCCAGGGTTCCACGGGGGCTAAGACCAAGTGTAATCATAGGATGGTTTCTGGTTGCCTCTGCAAGGGTTGCAATATAGTTCAAGATGGAATCTGCCATATATACTTTTTGTACCTGATCCTGAAGCATAACAACTTCTTCTTTGGTAATAACCGCTGTTGCTTTCTCCAGCGGATTTGTGGTCTGCCGGTCCCGAAGCAGCTCTACCAGGTTTTCGTGATCCGGATAGCCCATGGAAAGGCTTATCATAAATCGGTCCAACTGGGATTCCGGCAGCATCTGGGTTCCAGAAGATCCGGTAGGGTTCTCTGTAGCAATGACTACAAAGGGCTGGGGAACGGGATGTGTCTCGTTATCCACGGTTACTTTTCCTTCTTCCATAACTTCCAGAAGGGCTGCCTGGGTTTTGCTGGAGGTACGGTTGATCTCGTCCGCAAGGAGCATATTGCACATCACCGCACCTGGGCGGTAAATGAATTTGCCTGTCTGTTTTTCGTACATGGTAAATCCGGTTACATCAGAAGGGACTACATCCGGCGTAAACTGGATCCGGTTAAAATCCATTCCCATAAGGCGGCAAAGTGCCAGGGCTGTGGTCGTCTTTCCAACGCCTGGAACGTCTTCCAGAAGCACATGTCCTCTTGCCAGCACTGCCATGATGATCTTATCCGTAACTTCTTTTTTTCCTTTTATAATGGTTCCAAGCTCCTTCTGAAGCTGTCTGATCTTATCTGCCATTTCTTTCCTCCTGCCCTTTTTACTGGCTGATCCAGGTTCTTTTTCTTTTGTGTCAATTGGTATCACTCATATCATAAAAACTGGTTTTGCCATTTAAAAACCGGCTGTATGCCGCCATTGCACAAAACGCCTGGTCGGTAGCCATGGGATCGCTGTCCCCGTCTAATAAATGTGAAAAGCTTCCATCTTTTTTATAATACTCCATCAGGTTGTCGTAAAGCCCTTTTTCCTTTTTCTGGAAACGTTCATCTTTATTGCAGTCGATTCCATACGTGCTAAGCGCAAGGATTACCTGGGAAATGGACTCGGAGCTTTTATCCCCATACGCCTCATAGCCGCCATCCTCTGCCTGTGCATCCGCTAAAAATTCCACGCCACGGTCAATGATGGCACTGATTTCTTCCTCTGTGGCATAGGGCTCTAAGCACTGTAAGGTCATGGCAGTCAGATCCACATCTGCGGTATCGGAGCTGTCATCTAAGGAAAATCCGCCGGATGGCTTTTCCTGTTTCACTATGTAGGTCAGATACTTTTGTTCCAGCTCCCCATCTATCTCCAAGCGGTCCGCATTTAAGGCAAGAAGGGCATACACGGCTCCATTTAATCCCTGTGCCGTAACAGCCTCAAAATCATCTAAAGGCTTTCCAAGGTCATACCCGCCAATATCGGAAGGATCGATCCCGATGGCCTTACAAGCCAGGACAGCCCTTGCATACTCAGTATAGCGGTTTTCACTTAATACCCCTTCCTGCTCCTTGACACGCTTTTCTAAGTTTGCCCTGTATTTTTCGTAATAGCCGTCCTCTGCCTCTTCCCCGGAGCGTGCCAGTGCGATCACCGTCCACTCACCGCCGAGGGAATCAGAAGCCGGGGAGGGAATACTTGTCTGTTCATAGGAAGCCGTTTTCTTTAATGCTTCCTCTAAGGACGGAGTACCGCCACAGCAGCCGGATAACAGGCTGATGGCAGCAGCCGCCGCCAGGATTCCGGCAAAATAGCATTCCTTCCTTTTCTTTTTGGGATTTAACATTTTTCGTTTCTCCTTTTTTTTAATCAAATTCCACTTACATCTATTTTCTATTATCGGTTCTCTGATTCTTGTATCAGACCATATTTCACCTTGATCCGCTCCAGCTTTTCCAGAAGCGGGCGGCTAAGCAGCCACAGGAAAATCACGGTGGAAGCTGCATGTACCAGATCCACCGGAGCACCTGAAATGTAATAAGCGATCAGGCTGCTTTTTGTAATGTACCCGTAGGACATGAGGACACTGGCAGGGTTCATAATGCCGCCATAAATTAAAAAGACACTTAAAAATCCGTAGATACAAAGATCGAACTTCCTGGCTTTTAAAATCCCCTTCTGGTACAGGATCCCTGCCAGAAATCCAATCATGCCAAAAGCAAGCATCTGCCAGGGTGTCCAGGGACCCTGCCCCATAAACATGTTGGAGATCAGCATGGTAAGACTGCCAACTAAAAATCCAGCCTCCCCGCCAAAGGAAATCCCGGTTAGGATCACAATAGCAGCCACAGGTTTGAAGCTTGGCACCATGAAAAAGGCGGCACGTCCTGCTACGCCAATGGCAGCTAATACGGAAATCACCATGATTTCCCTGGCCTTTGGCTTTCTGCCCTCAAACATCATAAAAAAGGGAAGCATGGCAGCCACTACTACGATCAGGCTACAGAGCAGGTATTTCCGCCCTCCCCATATCTTCACGGAGAAGAATAGAAGGATTGGTACCACGATCAGCATGACCGCGAATGCAAACCAGGTGCGGCGGCTTACCTTTCCCTGGCGCTCCATCTGGCGGATAATCATTCCGTCAGTCGGAAGGGTGTATTCTTCCAGTTCTTCAGAAGGAACTTCATTTCGACGGAAAGGATTTGGTTTTCCAGAGTTCTTTAAACGGGTGACATCCGAAGCTGGTTCTTCTTCCCCAAAGAATTCATTCAGGAATTCATCTAACTGGGATTCGTCAAGCATGACACCACATCCTTTCCGGTAACTGCCTCTGGAAACAGCCCTCTTGCCATACGGTTTGCCGCAGTGGTATAGAAATTATTTCCAGCGAAAAAGTCTCTTGTCTTTTTACTTGTCACAATATTTCCTTCAAAGAAAAGACCTGTCGTATCCGCATATTCTGCTACAAATTCCACATCATGGGAGATCATGAAAATGGTCATTCCATGAGACTGCAGTTTCTTCAGTATCCCGCCAAGCTCTTCTTTGTATTCCGCGTCCATTCCCTTGGTAGGCTCATCCATAAGAAGGATCTTCGGACGAAGGAGAAGCACTTTTGCAAGGGCAAGCCGCTGCTGTTCCCCGCCGCTTAAATCATAGGGATGACGGTCAAGCAGTCCATCTAAATGGGTAAGGCTTACGATCCCTTCAATGGCTTTTTCCTTTTTCATGGAAAGACTGTACTCTTTGGATGGCTTCTCTTTCTTTCCGCCGATCACGGAATACAGGTCTTCCAGTACTGTCTTTTTCAGGAAAATGCTCTGGGGATTCTGGGGCATTACCCCAAGATATCCGCAGTACAGCTGATTATCCTTAAAGGAGCGGAGGTCTTTCCCCTCCAAATAAATTCTTCCTTTATAGGGCTGATGGACACGGCTAAGAAGAGACAACGTAGTACTCTTTCCTGTTCCGTTTCCGCCTACAAGGGCGTAGAATTCTCCCTTTTTTACTTCTAAGGATAAGTCTCTTACTACGTCGGGACTATCCTTTTCATAACGGAACCATACCCCCTTCATCTGGATGGCTGGTCCTGGTGTATTGTTTTTCGATTTCAAGCCTGCAAAAATCCCTTTTCCTTCGGATCCGGCTGCTTCGCCGGGAAATTTATTATCTTGGGCATGAGTGAATCCGGCAAGCCTTTGGTTTGCCTGTTGGATCTGCTCTCTGGTAATTCCTTTTTCTTCTATGTAATCCCGGATCCATTGTCTTCCCTGGCTTACGGTAAGGGGACAGGTAAGACGGCTCCTGGTCTCCACATAAATCTGCATGGGAACCGGCATGGAAAGAAACATACCGTGTTTTTCCCTGCCAAGGGCTGTCCCGATCTCCCTTGGAGTTCCCTCCAGAAATACGCCGCCTTCATCCATCACAAAAATGCGGTCTGCATAGGGGATAATATCCTGAAGCCGGTGCTCCGTCAGCAGGACTGTGGTTCCAATATCCCGGTTTATTTTCTTGACTGTTTCCAGAAAATCCGAAGCTGCAATAGGATCCAGCTGGGAAGTCGGTTCGTCCAGGATCAATAAAGACGGGTGCATAGCCATCACCGCTGCCAGATTAAGCAGCTGCTTCTGCCCGCCTGATAATTCTGTTACATTTTTGTAAAACCATTGCTGGATTCCAAAATAGCTTGCCATCTCTGCAACCCGAAGACGGATGGTGGCATTGTCACAGCCCAGGCTTTCCAGGCCAAAGGCAAGTTCATGCCATACTTTGTCCGTCACGATCTGGTTGTCCGGATTCTGCATGACAAAACCGATTTCCTGGCTCTGTGTCCTGTGATCGGTGTCTTTCAGGGAAACACCCCTGTAAAGGATCTGCCCGCTTGTATTTCCAGACGGTGCCAGTACCGTCTTCAGCTGACGCAGCAGCGTACTTTTCCCACAGCCGCTTCTGCCGCAGATCACATTTAAGGTTCCTTCTTTTATTTTCAGATTTACATGTTCCAGAACCTTGTGCGAACATTCCGGGTATGAAAAGCTGAAATCCTTCACTTCTACAAGATTCATAAAACAGTTCCTTTCTCTTCCAGAGTTTCATAGATTTTTTTGTAAGTCATTTCAAGATTCACAGCACTTTTCCTTCGACTGTGTGAAAAGCTGACGCTTTCTATTACATCGATTATTATTGGAAGAAAACAAAAGATGCCAAAACTTACATAAGTAAGTATCGTCCACGCTTTAGAAGCAACTACTGGGGCCTCATATCCATTTATCGAAAAACCAGCAAGAATAATTCGAGGATCATAAGTAGCATAAGAGGCTCCCCGCATACAGCCTCCTGTGAATACTGTAAATAAACCGATCATAATTCCAAAGACATACTTATCTTTCCGTGTAAAATGATAAATAGAAAAAGCAGTTCTTCCTTTTAATCCATATCCCCTGCTTCTCATAGAATCAGAAGTTTCTATGGCGTTTTCTAGTGCCCATGTAATAAGTATGGATAACATATTTAGTCCTGCATGGATCCGGTCTAAAAGCTTTCCTTCGGAAATGTCTTTTCCCATGGCTTTTTGTCCATTTCGGATAAATTTGAGTTGTCCCAAAAAACTCGGAACAAATCGTAAAGCCATTGATAAAATAAGTGAAAGTGCAGGAATCAGTTTTCCAAATAAATAAACAAATTTGTCTGTTGTCATGATCTTGTTATAACAAGAAAACCACTGAATGACAACGAACATTACCGCTCCAAGAACGATACCATATACAAGTGATTCAAGTGTGATCCAATTTCCGCTGCTTTCTACATAATAGAGCATAGTGACTCCATAATGATTAAAAAGAGGGTTCATAAGCGCTATAATAGTCAAACAAGGTAGGGTAAAAAGGAAACTCTGCTTGGCTGTTTTTTTCCAGCCATTTAAAAGCACAGCATATGAAAAAGCTCCTGCGTAAGATATTCCAAGAAAGACCGGGTGCTGATTAAACATCGAAAAAAGCAACACCACGCAAAAATAGAAAAAATTTATAAATGGATGATATAGAGAAAATGTATCGATCATGAAATTCTCCGCAGAATGATCGATTTTAAATTCTTTTTCATTTATCAATAATGCTTTTGGCACTGATATACTCCCTCTTTAATTCGAATTCATCACAATAATGGTCCATTTTGCTACCCTTATAACATCGGATCGTGCAACTTTTATTGACAATCCAAGGACCTATATATTCTGGATCATGATGAATTTCCAGATATTCCAATTTGCTGCAGCCATGAAATACCCACCTGCCAATTGACTTCACACTTTTAGGGATAAAGACATATTTTAAACTGTTACACCGAAAGAATGCACTGTCTCCTATTTCTTCAAGCTTATCAGGAAGGTGAAGTTCTTCAAATCCGCAAAAGTAAAAAGCTTCATCCCCTATTTTTCTGAGCGTATTTGGAAAAGTGATTTTTTTCAATTCTTTGCACCTATAAAAGGCACATCTTCCAATTTCCTTCGTCTTTTCTGGAAGAACAACATCATTTAACTTAACACATGAATCAAAAACTCCTTCTTGAATTACTGTGCAATTACTATTTTTCTCAAATTTTGCAACTCTTAGATTATTACATTCCCGGTAACATTGTGCCCCTATGCGTTTCACGGAAGGTGGAAAAATAGCCTGTCTTAAACTATGATTTTCTGCAAATGCTCTTTTCTTAATTTCTATAAGAGTAGCGGGAAAATCAATTCCTTTTCGAAACTGACAGCTTTCAAAAGCCTGTTTTCCAATTATTTTACATTGAGGCGAAAGGATTACTTCTTTTATTCTGCCGGCATTCTTAAAGCATCTATCATCAATAAAAACATATTGTTCTGGGATTTTTTTTATTATTTCTTTTTGCTGCTCTTTAGCCTTTTGTATGGTATAATTTCGTTTATCAAAGCGCAGTGTATTCCAACTGGTTTCTTCTGGGTATAAAATCATTTCTTTCTCCTTTTGTTTTTAGGCAACAAAAACAGAGCCTCATTGTACACATGAGCCTCTGACCTCTATACAACGTGTTGGATATGCTGACTCAAAACGTTTCCGCACAGTCTTTCACTAAAGGCTAACGTTTTATACAGGGAAAAGAAGTTCCGGAATCACACCGGATTTCCTTAAATCGGTCTTATAAACCGAACCACGCCTGGTTATTCTGTTTTTGCCTTTCTTTCCCAAAAAACAATCTTTTAATACATTTATAAATGTATATGTCCGCGTTTAATAAGATGCTTTTTAGAATTTTTGTCAAATTGATATTATTCTACCACTATCAATTAGAAAATTATAACAGTTTTGCCAATAACTGTCAACAACAGGCATTTCCATCGTGCAATATAGAGCATATACATTGTTGCCTTTTTTGAGACATATGAAAAAAGTCCAGCTGTCAACTCTTAAAAGAGAACAAACAGCTGGATCTTATTTTACGAGAAAAGTGTATTTGCTAAATCATTTTTCTTCGTAATGATTTCCTACATCGTCTCCGAGATTGCAGGTATACACCCATTCAATCTTATCTCCATCCTTAGGTTTATATGAAGACGCTCCATAATTTGGAAACACTCCATTTACACTATACATCCACCCTGACTTTTTGCCACAGTCGAATTCATAGAGCTGATTGATTCCTTCAACATAATAGTTGTTATACAAAGGCGTGTATCTGGAAGAAATTTGTATTCTATTCTTTTCACAAATGTCCTTTAAAATATCAAACACAGTTTCACCTGTTGTAAATTTCACGCTTGTCGATGAAAGAATCCAGCCGTCATTTGGAATAAATTCTTTTTTTGTTTCCTTCAGCTCGTCCATGTTGTCAAGCACAGTTCGACAATCAATAGATATGGTACATGCAGCCGGTTCCCCGGAATTTTTATCAGTTCCACAGCCAATAGCAAAATTGCTGCAGAAAAGGAGAAAACAACAAAAGATTATAGCAAATCTTTTCCTTATTTTTATATCGTAATTCATAATTCTTTTAATTTATCCTGCCCATTTTCTTTACCTTTATATTGCAACAGTAGAAGACATGTGAACTCACCCACCGCCTGTATTGCGCTTAGAGACGGGATGAATCCGCATTCAGAATATATCTTCTACTGCTGCTTGTTGAATTTATTTGACTAATCAGCCGCCGCATGCTCGTGACTTCAGTCGTGAGTAAGGCGGCTTCTTTTCATCCATTTTTCCAGTAAGATTTCTTATAAAAACCAGCCATTCCTTCTGAAAAATAACATATTAAAGGTAAGAAAACTCTCAGGAGGTACGGCATGGCAATCACAGCAGAACAGCTCCCGGATGGGACTTTCCGGTTCCACGGACGGGCAAACGACATCACCATACAGAAGAATAAAGCCCTGGAACCGTTCGGCAAACAGGTACTCAATTACGGACAGGTGTTGCGTCTGCTCCCGACGCCGGAACAGGCACAGGACCTGAACCAGCAGATCGGGAATGCCCGGTTTGTTCGCAACCGCTATCTGGAAGAGCGGATCCGTTTGTATCAGGAAAAGAAACTCTCCCTTGGAGTTGAAACATTTAAAAAAGAATACCTTCCAAAACTGAAGGAAGAAAACCCGTTTCTCCGAAGGTCAGACAAATTCGCCCTGGAAGCAGCCCTTCAAAGCGTAGACTCTGCTTACCGGAACTTCTTTTCCGGAAGATCCGGGTTTCCAAAGAAGGCATCCCGGTTCAAGCCGAACGGCAACCGGTATACCACCAAACATACAAACAACAACCTTTCCCTTGCCCTGGATAAGGACGGGCTGCCATGCATCAAACTCCCGAAAGTCGGAAAGGTCCGTATCGTACTCCCGGCTGGGAAGACGTTTTCAGGTTTGTGCCCGTCCGGGACTTCCATAAAGAAAGCGACCATTAACCGGCAGGGTGACAACTACGAAGTCTCCCTTGGGATGGAGACTGTCATCGACCAGATCCATCCGGTAGAAGAAGTCTCCGTATCTGATATCCTGTCCGCTGACATGGGGCTTAAGGACTTTGCAGTCCTTGGGGATAAGGAAGGTTTCCTGAAGATCCGGAACCCCAGATGGATCAAGATACACGAAAGGCGCCTGCGCCGGTTCCAGAAAGCCTTATCCAGGAAACAGTATGACCGTAAGACCCATACCGGGTCAAAGAACTGGTATAAGGCTAAAAAGAAAGTCACAAAGGAACAGCGTAAGACTGCTGACCAGAGGAAGGACTTCCAGCATAAGCTGTCCCGGTGTATCGCAGACAGCTGCAGGGTGTTCGTCTGTGAAGACCTGAACATCAAAGGCATGATGAAGAACCGGCACCTGTCAAAAGCAGTCGCTTCCGTTGGATGGTATGGGTTCTTTCAGAAAGTGAAGTATAAACTGGAACGTACCGGGGGTCGGTTCCTGCAGGTCTCCAGATGGTTCCCGAGCAGCCAGACCTGCAGCTGCTGCGGTTATAAGAATATAGATGTCAGGAACCTCACCGTCCGGGAATGGACCTGTCCGGAATGCGGCAGTTGCCATGACCGGGACGGCAACGCACAGCAGATGATCTTAAAGGAAGGCATCCGCCTCCTGAAAGAGATGGACGTAAAAGTAACCATGTAACCGCAACCGCAGAGACATAACCAAAGATCATGTATCCGTAAGGAAATAACCCGTATACCAGCACGTAACCAGTAACAGAGCACCGGTACTCCGTGGAAGCGGAGGAGCCGTGGGTAAAGTCCACAAAAGCCTGCACCCTGGATACCATGGACGGAACGGAGAAGGCTCCCTTCCGAGAGCCGGATAAGACCTCTCCAAAAGGGAGGCTCCGGCAGATGAAGCAGGAAGATGGAAAAGGAATAGGAGATCCTGTCCATAAGTACTATTCCTTTCCATCAGAAGCCCGCGACTTTAGTCGTGGTTACTTCACAGTTATTTTTACTTTTTTTGTAACTTTCCCAGATTTTACCGTAATTGTAACTTTACCTTTTTTCTTTGCTTTCACCACACCGTTTTTCGTAACGGTTGCGATCTTCTTATTAGAAGTGGTGTAGGTAACTTTCTCCTGGGAAGTAATTGGAGCAACAACTGGTTTTAAAGTAAGGCTCTTGCCCTTCTTCAAGGTGAAATTGGTTTTTAAACCCGTTATCTTCGTAGTCTTTACTTTTGTACTTTGTACTTTTACCTTTAAGATGGCTTTCTTGCCACTTTTTAATGTTACAGTAATCTTTGCATTTCCAGTCTTCTTACCAGCTTTGATCTTTCCACTTTTATCAACGGTCACGATCTTTTTATTGCTGGAAATCCAGGATTTCACGGAATCACCATTTGCCAGACCGGTAACCTTTACTTTCGTAGTGCTTTGTTTTTTCTGAAGCTTAATGGACGTTGCATTTAACTTTATGGTTGCTGTCAGCTTGTTTCCGTTATCCCGTGTCTTTTTAGCACCGCAGATAGTGCAGATACCTTCCTGTTTCTCTGGAGCAAATACGGTAGCCTGGGAAATGACTGTCCAGGTAAAGTTATGATCGTGTGTAAGCATCGGGATCACTTCCGCCTTAGTTGCTCCGCATACAGTACAGGTATAAACCTTTTCCCCGGCTGCAGTATAGGTGGCCTGCTTGGTGACGGTTCCAGTATCATAGGAATGCTGGCTGGTTTGTGGAATAACTTCTGTTTTTGTATAGCCGCACACCAGACAGGTAAATTCCTTCTTTCCCTCTGCTTTACAGGTAGCTGCAGTTATTACCTTACCATCTCCGAAGATATGCTTCTGATAGCCGCCTTTTTTGGTATTATCGGTAATATCACAGGTTCCATATCTGGACACACATTCATGCCAATGGGATTCTGAGTCATAAGACCAGCTTTCCGACCACTCATGTTCGTGTTCCTTCCGGTAGTCATCTGTATAATGGAAAACGATCTCGTCTCCATCTTCCAGATACTGCTCTTTTACGCCAAGATCAGAATGGAAACCATTTAAAGTGTACATCCAGCCGCTATAATCCCCGTTTGTAAATTCAGCAAGTTCCGGTTCTCCTGCCCGTGTAATTCCGGCAATATAATTCTCTTCTTTTGCAGAACGATAGGTCATGTTATTTTCTGCAAAAGCAGTCTTTAATACTGCAAGCACATTTGCATTTCCATCCATCTTGTAATCTGTCTTTTTGATCCAGGTTTCCAGGTTATCATTATATAAGGTATGGCAGGTTCCGTCTGTATCACTGTTATGTACGCTGTCTCCAAGAAGGGTAAGGCTGACGGTGATCGTTCCGGCATCCTTCTTCAGTACAGTTACGGTCAGCTGGGTAAAAGCTTCTTTATAAGAAAGCTTTAAGGTCTGCTCTCCACGCTGATTTTTGTTATATCCCTCAATGGTAAGATCTGTCCACGGGACCTCCTGTTCGGTACCATCACTGATAAGGGCTTTTACCTGCATTCCTGTAAAATCAAGGTCTTCCCCAATATCAAATGCAGTACGGTAATCGCCGCTAATCTCCAGGGAATCTACTGTAATCCGCAGACCTTCTGTAGAAAACAGTTTATCCATATCTGTCCCGAGAGGATCGTCAGTACGGTTAAAGCCTGTTTTCCAGCCACAGCCGGTTATCTCCGGGCAGTCTGTAGTACCATTTTCTGTATTAAAATAGGTAGATCCGCTTGATGTCTCATGGGAAGTGTTACTGGTATCAATATATTTTACGAATCCAATACCACTTGTAGCTCCGCAATCCTTTGAATAATAATTATTCGAAATCGCATCGATCCGGTTCAGACTGTCATAGAAACCAATGATTCCACCTATATAGGAAGCATTTTCACCAGTAGCCTGGACTTTTCCTGTGAAGGAATTATTTCTAAGGGAATACTGACAGTTATCCCAAGTCTGTGCCACATAGGTATCTCCACCTAAAATGCCGCCAACCTTATCTGCACCTGTAACAGTTCCTTCAGATACACAGTTATTAATAGTAACCTTTGTTCCATTTGGAGCTGAAGAGCTATCATATCCGCCACCAACAATACCTCCGGCATGCTGCCCAGAAGCAGTTACTGTACCATAGAATTCAGATCCGATGACTTCACAGGTTCCCATAGCATTATCACGGGTTCCAATGATACCACCTACATAATCTGTTCCATAAACATCTGCATAACTCACACAGTTCTTGATAGTTCCCTGCATACGCCCTGCGATGGCACCAATCTGGCTCTGTTTTTTGTCATATCCAACGACAACTCCTTTTTCAATAGTACAGTTTGTAATGGTTGCTACAAATGCAGCAGAACAACCGGCATAACCATTTACAGTCTTATTGGCTCCCAGAAGTCCGGACTTTAAGGTGCTGGAGCCACTCTTTAAAGTTACATTATCAATCTCAACTGCACTACCAGAAAGACCGACACCTTCAAAATTATTAACCAGTCCGTAACCAGCAATCTTTTTTCCATAGATGTTCAGGTTGCGGATTCTGGTATTTCTGACATATCCAAACAGCGGAAGTCCGCCTTCTGGAACTGTAATTGTGTGACCGGCTCCATCAAAAATACCGCTAAAAGCATTTAAGTTTGCACCTTTCTGCAGGTTTACCCTACCATCCTTAGTGGCTCCGATTGGTTTCCATCCATCTGGAAGAGTAATATCCGCATCCATTTTGAAATAAGCATCTGAAAAAGCAAATCCGTCTTTATTTACTTTTTCACGCAATGCTTCCAGATCAGAAGCTGATTTAATAATGTATGGGGATTCTTCTGATCCGTTTCCTTCCCATGGCAGCGGTTCTTCCGTAACAGTAACAGCAACTGGATCAGAAACTATTTTTTCACTGGTTAAAGTATTCGATTCTGCATTTTTCCCTTGTTCATAAAACAAATCGTTACGCTTATACCAAATCTGACAATAATAGTATGTAGTTCCAATTTCAGAAACTGGCGGTTTATAGGAACTTTGGGTTGCTCCAGCAATAGCGAATCCGCTTTCATTATTGCTTTCAGTATTTTTATACCATTGATACTGTGCATTTCCTTGATCTACTACTGTTTTTAAGCCAACTTCCAGCGTTTCTGTTAAAGGTTTCCCCTTAATCCAGGAAATAGGCTGCGGCTGAGTTTCTATCTTTGGAATTTCAAGTTCATTTGATACTACTGCAATTTCTGTAAATTTACTTTTTGAAGAATATGTTTTTCCATCAATCTCATAATTGACAATGCAACAGTAATATCTTGTAGAGAAAGCGGAATCCGTGGGAACTTTATAGCTTTTTTCCTCACAATCAATTTTAACGTATTTATCAAAACTAATATAATCAGGAACATAAACCCTATCTGGTAAAACGACATAATACCATTGATAACTTAATACTCCTTTTTCCGGTTTCAGTACATCTGCATTTGCCGTCAGAACAGGAGATTCGGAATTCTTATAAACATCTCCGTATTTTCCAGAAATATCTAAAGTTACTTCTGGAGTATAATCTATATCTCCAGGAGTTATGATAATCGTATAGTTTGTATCTTTTGATGTATGATATTCTTCGTTTTTTTCCAATGTAAATGATATTTTGCACTCATTATAAGTCTCCCAATCTGGAAAAAAACGAATACCTGTAGGGATAGAAACCGTTTCTGCTCCGGTAATATTGAGTTTGTTTGTATTATAGAATAATTCTTCTATACTGCCATAATTAGTGCTTGCATCCAAGTCAAAATATTCTGAGTTACATGGTACTTTTATTTCAAGACTCTGGTCATCTATTGTATCCTTTAAACCAGTTGATACTTCATGTCCCCAAAAGTCTTTTAATTCTATATCTGTTAGATGTGCTCTATAATATATAGGAACATTTACAGACTGCAAAAGAGCTCCATTTTTTCGGATTTCAAACTTTATAGACGAAGTAACATTAGAGCATTGAAAAACAGTTGTGTTTTTTAGGAAAGTGTCATTTCCATCTAATAATTTAACTCTACAGATACTTCCATCTTGTGGATTGGGATAGACAGCATAAACAACTGAACCATCTGGTGTATTATCAGCAAGATCAACACTGGCAAAAAAATTTCCACTACTATATTCTGCGGGAATCCATAAATCGTTTTCTCCAGCTATAGCAGACGTTTCAAATTCTTTTGTTTTTTCTCCTGCTTCTACACGCAAATGAATTTTGTTGATATAATCTCCCGGCTGTTCATTTGCAGAAACAACTGTAACAATTGTATATGCGGCAGAAATATCTGTTACTTCTGTTCCTTCAGCAGTAGTAATTAATTTTTCAGCAGTAACAAAATAACTCTGACCAGCTTCTAACTCCGGCAGTGTTACATTTCCCTCTGAGTCTGTAAGTAAGCCTTCCTGTTTGACACCGTTAATATAAATACTAGCATCCGCACAATTTGAAAAACTTCCACCATAGTCATTACGCTGCCTCAGCTTTAGTGTTATTTTCTGTCCCTGGGTATATGTTGCTTCTTTTTCTGTGAAAAACGCAAACTTATCCTTGCCGCTGCGAGCCTGTATAAAAAAATGCAGTTCATCACCGTTTTGTACGGTACGACTGAGAGCAGAACCCAGGTTTCGGGTATCATAATTCAATACAGACTTAATATTTGGAACATCGCTCTTGTCATATCCCCACAATTTATATATTATGCCATCATATATCCCATTTTTATCTTCGTGGTAATCATATCCTACCTCTGAACCTCCCGGATAATAAAGATCATGAGCCAGCTTTAAGGCATCGTCCATATTATATGTACTTTTGCCAGTAAGCGTAATGGATCGCCCAGCCATCGGATTACCGTCTTTATCATTCAAGAACTTTCCATCTTTGCTGACACTTACCGTAACCTGTACTTCTTGGGCTTCTTCGTTAGATTCTTCCGGATCGGTTCCGTTATTAAAAAGAGTATTCTCCTCTTCTGACAGGTTTTCCGAATCGGTAAAACCATCATTTTCAGTTTCTTCTATTTTCTCATCATCAACAAAATCGGTGTTTTCTTCCTCTTCAACATTAGCAGCATTTTCCGTTTCTAAAAAATCGTTGTCTGCAGAAATATCAGTTTCGCTGATCCATCCTTCCGCAAACACGTTTACCGGAATTTGCAGAACTAACAAAAAAACAAGCAGCCAACTGGCTAATTTTTTCCATAGTCCTATTTTTTTCATTTATTTCAGACTCCTTCCCTTTAAAAAAGGCCCCTCTTCCTTACGGAAGAAGAGCCTCCATTATTGGTGCTTATTTTACTTTTACAGTTACCTTTACGGATTTATTTCCGGATTTTACAGTGACCTTTGCTGTTCCTTTTTTCTTTCCGGTTACGACACCGTTCTTAGAAACAGTAACGATTTTCTTGTTGGAAGTGGTGTAAGTAACTTTCTGTTTAGAGGTAAATGGAGTTACCACTGGTTTCAGGGTGACTTTTTTGCCCTTCTTAACTGTTACTTTTGTATTAGCTACGGTAACCTTTGTGGTTTTTACAGCAGTTTTCTGTACCTTCACAGTTACAGTCTTTTTCAGGCCACTTGCAAGAGTGATCTGGAGTTTTGCAGTACCAGCCTTTTTTGCTTTAATCTTGCAGGTTCCGTTTTCTTTTCCTTTTACGGTAAAGATCTTGGTATTGGTGGATTTCCATGTTTTTACAGAATCACCTTTTGCAAAACCTGTTATCTTCAAGCCAGAGGTGGACTGTTTTACTTTTAGCTTTACGCTGGAAGCGTTTACAGTAGCAGTCGCTTTTAAAGCAGTACCTACTGTCTTTGTCTCCTTTTCTCCACAAGTCTCACAGATTCTCTCCTGCTGCTCTGGTGCGAAAACAGTTGCTTCTGCGGCTATTTTCCAGTCACCAAACTTATGTCCAGTTGCTTTGATTGCTTCTGTTTCAGTTACATCACATCTGCTGCAGGTTTTGGTAATCACGCCATCAGCTGTACAAGTAGCTTCTTTGGTAACTTTAGATGTAAAATCATGTCCAAATGCTGGAATTTTCTGCTCATCTGTTTTCTCATCGCATCTGGAGCAATGCTTGCTCTGCTTACCGTCAGTTGTGCAGGTAGCTTTCAGATCTACAGTGTAGTCTTTGGCGAAATCATGTCCAAGTGCTGGAATCTCTTCTGTAACAACATCGTTGCATCTACTACAGGTTTTGGTAAGAGTTCCTTTTTCAGTACAGGTAGGTGCTACTGTTGTTTCAACATAATCATGTCCAAGAGCATCAATTTTCTGGACATCATTTCTTTCTTCACAGCCTGGATTTTCACAATGTTTGCTCTTCTCGCCTTCTTCTGTACAAGTCGCTGGTTTATCAACAGTATATTCATCAGAATAGCTGTGACCTAATGCTGGAATAACATTTTCAGTATCATTTTGATAAGAATAATGCTGACCACATATGTCACATACTCCTACTTCTTTCCATCCAGGCTCTGTACAAGTTGCTGGCGTTGCATCTACGGAATCTTCTTTATAATGAATTGTAGCTTCTTCTGGATAGCTGGAACCGCTTGCAATTGCATCCCATTCTGTTTTACTACCATGATAACAAATGGACGTAAAATTAGAACATTCAAGGAACGCATCTTCTCCAATTGTTTTTAACAATGTAAAGTTAGCTTTTTTTATAGGTGTATAGGCAAACGCATAAGCACCTATATTTTCTGTTTCAGAAAAATCAAAATGAGATAAGGCTGCACAGTTTATAAATGCATAGTCTTCAATTTTTACTGCTTTAAGATTAATTTGGTTCAATGAACTACAGCCTTTAAAAACAGCTGAACTTAATTGAGGAATAGTAGAATCACACGTAAAAGAAGTTAGTTTTGAGCAACTTTCAAACGCAGATTCGCCTATATAAGTAAGCCCTTTCACATTAACAGTTTCCAAAGACTCGCAATCAGCAAACGCATTTACACCAATTGAAACATCACTTTGATTAAAATTAAGTGCTTTTAAACCACTTTCAGCAAAAGATGCTTGATCTATGCTTGTAACTGATTCAAGATTAATTGTTTCCAAAGCTGACAATTCATAAAAGGCAGAACGCCCAATCATTTTTACAGATGGAGCTAAAACAACATTCTTTAAATTTGGATATGAAGATTTTCTATTATCAAAATTCAAATTTCCAATTTTAGTAATGTTGTCTCCTATTATAACTGTTGACGCATTTCCAACTTCCTTATTAAGCTTATACCAATCACTTCTAGTTCCATTTGACACAGTATCTGGTAAAGCACATGGTTCCGAAGCTTTAAATGAAAGTGTTTGGGTTTCACTGTCATATTTAAAAGAAATTTTAGGTTCTTTTTTTAAAGGAGTCCATCCGTCGGTGGTAGAATCATCTTCTTCCGTAGAATATGCTTCCATTTGAGACGAAAACACTTCTGTGTCTTCTACGCTTCCATTAGATATAAAATCATCATTAAGATCTTCATCATATGTATTTACATTATCTATATCTTCATCAATCTCTTCTGCGCTACAGAATGAATCATTTAAAGCTTCTGCGCTCGCATTAAGCGGCGCAGAAGCAATTAAAGATATTGTTAACGCAGAAATTATACAATATCTTATTCTCATTAGTTTGTACCCGTTTTATCTGCTTTTGTACCCCATCCAAATCTTGTTTCATCATAGCTTAACACCATTGAGACAACTTCTTTATCATTTCCTACAGATTTAACTGGCAAATAAGTTTCACCAAGGGTAGTCTTTGGATATGAAGATGTATCTTTCAACGTAAGTTTATCTCCTGGATACCAGCTCCAGGCACTTCCAACCCAGATAGCACCGATCATTTGGTCGTTATCATCGTACTCCTCTTCAGTGTTTCCGCCCTTAATTCCCCAAGTTTCGTTTCCAATTTTAATAGCACTTAAATATTCTGAATGATCCTTATCCCATACAAAAGAATATTTACCATTATACTTTGTCTGAGCTGCAGCTTTTTCTAATGCCTGTTTATAAGTTATCGTACTTTCGACGCCTGATACTTCCAGAACAGGTTCAGTTCCAAATGTAGTGAGGTCTTCAGTTCCAAGATACGTATTGCTAGTAGTACCCTGATGCCACTCTCTAAAATATACCTTTAAAGTTGCCGCCTGTGCTGCCACACCTGTGCTAAGAGTCATTGCTGCTGCGATTGCTACTGCACTGAGTTTTTTAATCATTTTGTTCATCATACTTGATTTCTCCCTTCTTGAGACATCCATTGTCTTCTACGTGTTTTTTCAGAAATAGAGTTACGTTTGCCTTAGCCTTAGGCCCCTCCTTCCTTTTTCTAACTATTTTCCATGTTCAAAAACCCTTAATCATCGGGCAAGCGCTTTGATCATAGAAAACAGCTTTTAGACAATAAAAGCGGAGTCCTCCTGATCGCAGGAAGCTCCGCCTATACAACGTGTTGGATATGCTGACTCAAAGCATCTTTGCTTCACACAGGTAAACACTCATTGGTTTAGTTCCAGAGTCACACTGGATTTCCTTAAACAGATTCATATTTGAATCCGACCGCGCCTGGTTATGTAATTGCTACTTTCAATATAGCATTTGTTCACAATTTTGTCAATAAATTTCAACAAAATATTTTTCTTTATCCAAAATAATTTTATTCAATTTTAAACTTAAATTCATATCAGAGAAGTTGCTGAGACATAGCGAAGAAAGAATTTTTGAAATCAACATTTTATTGTATCGGTAAAGGAGACATTTTTCGTTGGCCGGTTATAATTCGGTGGATGGTGTTTGAAAGCTGATTTATGAAATAATATCAAATGGGACTAAATGGCATTAGATAGCAGCGCAGGAAAAGAAAATAATTATATGACACCAAATATCACTAAGTAGTACCAAAAGATCAATGAAGGGGACAAAAATTAACCTTGAAACTGTCACATTTGGTGTTCAAAAAAATTGTTGGTTCCGTGTGTTATTGAGTGTTATCTAGTACTAAATGGTATCAAATAACACACAATATCAGTGCAAGATAACATGAGATGACACTATATATTGTGAAATGGACGTAGATGTAATCTGCTAATCGCAGACATCCGGGAACGTAAATGCAACGCGCACATTCACATTTGGATCAATATTCCCATTTTCGTCACATTTCATAATAGAATTAACTTCACCACCTATATATCTAGCGGATTTGTCAATTTTGAGCAATATTTCATCATTTAAAGCTAAACTAAAAAGTCATTAAATATCGTTCCAACTGTATTTATATTTCTATGTTCCATTCGTATCCTCCTCTGCTCTTTTGATTCTTGCTGTTACGGTTTCCGGTAAGCATTCAAACGCTTCTGCAATTGCATTTTTACTGTATCCTTCCAGAAACAGCTTTTTCATCATTTTTTCCTGCTCTTTTTTCTTCAGCTTTTTCAGGGAGGAATCCCTGATCTTATGCTTCAGGATTTTTTTACTTAACGGATGATCCGGTCCATATTGATAGATCTTCCAGGCCTCCGCTGCGTTCAGCCCGCACACAATTGCCAGTACTAGGCAATAATAGCCTGCATACTCTTCATCTTTTATGCCATCACCCTCTTTATAGTTCTAAAGTTTTTCGGTTCCCGGCATTTTCCATTTATGCATGTCCTCCTTCCTGTTCTGCAAGAAACTTTTTTACGCCTTCCCGATCATATTCTGCCAGCTTTTCCAAATCAAAACGCACCAGCCGATAATCACAAAATCCAGAATGCTCCACTCTTTGCAGCACTTCTCCAAGCTTGTATTTTCGGATAAACGAAAGCTTATACTTGCACTCAAAATCTGAGATAAATGCTTCGTTTATTTTTATATTCTCACCTGGCAAGCTTACTGTTAAAATGTCATACAGTTCCTCTTCCTGATCTTTTTTCTTGATCATTGCGATAAAAAGCCTGTTTTTGCAACGATAAGAATCCACTTTCAAAATGAGTTCTTCTTTGCACAGACTTCCTTCGTATTCCAAAGTTTTCTGTTCCATGTTCTTCCTCCGATATGCTTATATTTTTTTTGAATTATCCAGTAACTCCTTTCCATTGTATTTGCTCCCTTTGCCTGGATTCTGGAATTTTTGACAACAAAAAAAGACACCAAAAATCCATTCCAGGTTTTTGATGTCTTTCTATATTTTCCAGATCTATTGTCTCAAATGATTGCTTCTGATTCGCACCAGAACTAAATTTCCCTGTATAGAGTGCTATGCATAAACGATAATTCGATTATAGAATAGCACAATATATAGTGTGCGTCAATTACATGTTTCCATATATTGTATTTTCGTTTTCTCTGACAGTCTGCAGCTTCACGTATCAGGAGCATCGTCTCTCCATAAACCATTTATCAAATTCATAGTATAAATGACTCTCTTTTCCATTCACCATTACGGTGTAACAAATTCCGGTTCCACCTGCTTTTCGACTAGCACAGCGCTCCCTTGCAAGAATACGGTCCACATGATATTTTTCCCCATCTTCCCAGATAAAGTCCACCGGGCTCATAGTTCCATCTTTGTCAAAATTGACAAGGACATCCACATATACTTTTGCATTTTCCATTTACCAATTACCTCCCATTAAAATACCCTATCGGATGAACCGTGTGGGAACTTTGTGCATCCAGACTTGCAAGAGCTTTATCCTGATACATAAAAGCTTTTTGCACACTGAAATAGCCAAACCGTCTGCGGATGTCATCCACCGCCTGATCCATTTTCTCCTGTTTTTCTCGTTGTTCCTCGCTCACAAATAAGTTAAACTGTATAGGAATATCGGATAATACCAGACTTTCTGCACGAACGCCCAGGCTTCTGATCGGATGCTGCCAGTTATAATGTTCTCGAAAGAGCTCGTTGGCAGCTTTCATAATCTCATTTGTAATATCCGTGGGACGCTCTAACTTTTTCTGCCGGGAAAAAGAATATAACCCATTATCCCGGATACTGATGGATACCACCTTGCATTTAAACCCATGTTTTCGAAGCCTGGCTGCAACACTTTCCGCTAACGCCATCAATACAATCTGCACATCCAGGTTATTTTCCAAGTCCCTGGGAGTTGTGGTACTATTGCCAATAGATTTAACAGGTGCTTCATATCCCTGGGGTGATACTGGCGACTCATCCCATCCATTTGCAAAAGTATAAAGCACCAGACCCATTTTTCCCAATAAACGTTCCAGAAATTTAGGATCCGACAGGGCAAGCTCGCCAATTGTTTTAATCCCATAACGGTTTAATGTATTTCTGGTAGAACGTCCGACGTACAAAAGATCTGCAGCCGGAAGTCTCCAGAGCAGTTCTTTGTAATTTTCCTTCGTAAATGCCGTAATCCCATCAGGCTTTTTGTAATCACTTCCAAGCTTGGCAAAAATCTTATTCCAGGAAATCCCAATGCTGACTGTAATTCCCAGTTCTCTTTTCACCCTCCTGCTTATCTCCTCTGCGATTTTCCTTCCGCCCCCTTTTAAAACTGTGCTGTCCGTAACGTCTAACCAGGCTTCATCACATCCATACGGTTCAACCAGATTCGTATACTCTCCATAGATTTCCCTTAACATAGAAGAAAACTTTAGATACAGATCCATCCGGGGTGGAACAATCACAAGATCCGAACAGGCTATTTTTGCCTGCCAGAGTGCCTGTCCAGTCTTTACCCCCTTTTTCTTTGCAATGTAATTGGCGGTCAATATAATCCCATGCCTGGCTTCCGGATCCCCGCCTACAGCCATGGGACACCCGGCATATTCCGGATGGTATAGCATTTCTACACTGGCATAGTCGGGTAAGAGAAGAGCATTACTGTCCTTCCCTCCCCTAAGAACCGTACGTGATAGTTTCCCATCATACGGCTCAAGCCTTATAAAGCCTATTGCTGCCACAATAAGCCGGTTGTATATCATTCGTATACAAATTTGAAATTGCTGTAGGATTTATTTTTGCGTTCAGCGAAGTATTCCATCCAAATTTCATCGTAGGGATTCGCTTCCGCTTTAATACGTGTAAAACGGGTAATGTTTGTGTCGGTTGCATATACTAATGCGAGATAATTATCCTCCGTCAGCTTTTCAGAGAAAGTCCAGCTACGGTTTCCGATTCTGTGGAAATATTTATCTCTTATCCATGCGGCTGGTTTGTTTTTATGTCTACGTCGGCACCATCTCCATAGCGCCTTGAATGTCTGCCAGTCCACATATCTAAATGCAACCGAAGATACGTTATACTTCTGAAAGTTCACCCATCCTCTGATAATAGGATTCAGGCATTTGATCAGATCGGATTGCTTGCCCGTTCGGAACTTCTTAATTGTTCCACGAATTTTACGCATAATTGATTTAACATTCTGTTTTGATGGTTTGGTAAGTAATTTATCCCCATATTTACGAATATTACAACCCAAAAAGTCAAATCCATCGTGTATGTTCGTAATAACTGTCTTTTCATCCGATAATTCTAATCCTCTTTCATGCATGAACTCTTTTACTAAAGGTAGTACCTCGTTTCTTAATAGTTCCTCTGATGCTCCTGTAATAATGAAATCATCTGCATAGCGCACCAGATTTACTTTTGGATTTATCTGTCTACCTTTCGACCAATACCGTTTGAACTTATTCTTCAATAATCTTTCTAATCCGTCCAATACATAATTACACAGCGTCGGTGAAATAGTACCTCCCTGTGGTGTTCCTTGGTCAGTAGCATTGAGTTTTCCCTTTTCCACAAATCCAGCTTTAAGAAATTTGTGCAAAATTTCTTTGTCCATAGGGATATTCTTTTGCATCCATTCATGATTTATGTTATCGAAACATCCTTTTATGTCACCTTCCAACACCCATTCTGGTGCTGTTTTTCGAGCCAAGTCGACAAAACATTGCTCTATAGCGTCTTGAACACATCTGTTGGGTCTGAATCCGTATGAAGTGCCGTCTGCCAGAGTTTCTGTGACTGGTTCCAGTGCCATTTTGTGTAATGTTTGCATTGCCCTATCTTTCATTGTAGGAATACTCAGTGGTCTCTTTTTTCCATTTTTCTTTGGAATGTAGATTCGTCTGAGCGGTTGAGGTTGGTATCCTCTTCTCTGAAGTGTGAATATGGCGTTAAATTTGTCCTCATTACTTATCCAACACACGCCATCTACTCCAGGTGTTCTTTTACCCTTGTTTTCTGTTACTCTTTTTACAGCAATTGCTTTTGCATAAAACGAATGAGTCAGAGTCCATTGTAAGGATTTGATTTTTCCTACTCTGTTCTCCTTTACAGCCTTTGCAATACGCATCTGCAGTTTCTTAACCTCATATTCAGCTGTTCCAAAATCAATATCCTTCCAGCTCTTAATGTGATTTGAAGATGCACACGATTTCTCGTACATTTGCATTTCTCCTTTCAGAAATTCTGCTAATTCTCTTGCAACATAAGACCAGACGGAAGTCTGCCCCCTTTCGGGTGAGTATATTCTCTATCCTTCTCATTACAAGAAGGCATTCGCTTTCTCCGTCCTCCTTACCCGCACATCTATCGGTTTCCCTTACGGGTTACTTTCCGTATCTTTATGGAGATATACGGGCTTACCTTGTTCCACTACATTTATGCTGGTAGATTAGGCTCCACCTTTCTGCCGACGGTTCTATAGTCCGTGTGGTGGCTGTTTCAACCCCCAACCAAACCGCATTCCCATTTTGGGCCAGGCCCAGCAACCTTTGGCCTGTTCGCGCATAACGGCATTTACCAGTGATTCAGATATCTTAGCCATTCTATCCCAGTCATCATCTCAAGTCAGTGTTGCTCTTACTTGTTCTTATCCTCACGGAATCAGTTCTACATCTCTGTAAAGATGATTTTTCATATCTCGTTTCCTCATAGCAGTTACCCGCTACTTTGTAGATATTAGACTCAACTGACGGAACAGCAGGTCTTACACCTTACGGTAAGACAATAAATGTAGTGACTTTCAAGTCACACAAAACAATTGGCATCGCTGTGCAATATTGTTCTTTCCACATTTTCACCTTTCCTTTTTAGAACGTGTGTTCTTTTTCTATATAGGCATTATATATCGCTTTTAAATCTTTGTAAAGTAGCAGATATGTCATTTTTATGGATTTTAACGCTATTATTGTTGATTTTTTATCTGTTATGGGTTATAGTATATATAGGGAATAAATACCTGCATATGGAGGTGTATGATGATAAAGAAAGATTTTGGATCCATTATTGCTAATAAAAGAAAAGACCGAAAACTGTCTCAACCACAACTGGCAGCTCTTCTGTGTGAAAGAGGCTTAGATGTAAAAGCTCATTCTATCAGTAAATGGGAAAAAAATGTAAACCTGCCAAATGTTTTACAATTTTTTGCCCTCTGTGAGATTCTTGAGATTTCCGATATAAATAGAACATTCCAGATTGGAACGGATGAGAAACTTTTCTCCAAATTAAATGACGAAGGACAAGCCAAAGTTCTTGACTACATGAACCTATTAATGAAAAGTGGGGAATACATTCGAGAAGAACCAATCATTTATCAATTTCCACGAAGAACTCTCAGTCTCTATGATCTCCCGGTTTCAGCTGGAACAGGACAATTCCTTGATTCCGACCGTTTTTCCGAAATTGAAGTTGGTGATGAAGTATCTTCCAGTGCTGACTTCGGTGTCCGGGTATGTGGTGACAGCATGGAGCCTCTCTATCTGGATGGACAGATCATCTGGATTCATAAACAAGAAACACTTGAAGAAGGAGAAATCGGTGTCTTCTTCCTTGATGGTGATGCTTATGTAAAGA
>ERZ826396.235-NODE-235-length-86275-cov-7.550812_pt1 | contig 86275 bp, 91 predicted proteins | sample MGYA00519926_ERZ826396 | MGnify/ENA primary metagenome ERZ826396 (study PRJEB31778, sample SAMEA3449230) | human gut metagenome | biome: human gut; feature: human-associated habitat; material: faeces | place: United Kingdom | collected 2010/2012 ... | reverse complement strand
ATAGTTTGGCAGAGGCATTTTACCCTGACAAGCCGCCGACTGTTTTTACGCTTACGGAATGTCCCAGATTTAAAGATAAAACCTAAATTATAGATTTCGTTCTGCCTGTATTTGCTCAATATGCCAGCCAGCCATTTCTTGTTTTTCCCTCTCATATAGCTGAGCGTTCACGACACGAGCATTTAATTCAAGCATCCCTTTCTGTGGTCGGTCAGAATACACATATCTGTGTGCGTGTTGAATAATCATGCGTCTAAATAATTTGCTGTAATATGGTGAATGATCTAAGTCTTTATAAGGACCCTTTGCACCTACCTGTGTGAAAAGAATTAATCGAGGTGATAGTGGCATCAGTATATTACAATTTTTTCTTCCCCATCCTCCCTTGAGATCATAATCGTCTGCATTTCTGTAATTCAAACAAATTACAGGGTCATCAGAAGTGGGAAACGAAATATCTTCAGATGCATGGAGAACTCGCCAATCATGGTGTTCAGCTACCTTCAAAGTGGATGACAATAGGTGTTTCAAATTATCGAGATATGATCCTCTTCCCACAACAGCTTTTATTTCAACTAAGCTCTGTTCTTTATCAACTGTTACTTTCATTGGGAAAAAACTCTCTCGTACAGTTTTTTGAAATTGGAACGCAGGATATCCCTTTCTTATTTTTTCTGCTTCTCTATTTATTTTTGCGGTGGTCTCTTCCAATATCTTTGGAAATAATTTTATATTTTGTTCGGTTAACCTTAAGTAAGCAGCAGGTGTTCGAACGTATTGGGCAAAAACAAAGTGAGATAACACAACAGATTCCTCATAGGATATTTTTTGACCATTTAGTAGTTTGTCAAATACTGGTTTTGCTGGTGTTTCAAACTCTCGATCAAACCAATGCTCAAAATCGTCAATTTCCTTATCACCTTCTATACGTGTATAAAAGTCACTCCAAACAGCAGAATTTTTAATTGATTGTTGAGTCCAATAAGGAACTTTAGAATTGGATACCAAGATACTATATGTTTGTATGGTCTTCCCATCCAAACTCCAGTTTTTCAGATAAAATCTTGGTATATAGTGATTTCTGTGTGTTAAATTCTGATCCATATACTGCCTCCATTCGTTGTACAGATTCTAAAATCAGCGTTGTTGTGTTATACAAACGCTTCAATTTTAGAAAAAGTAATTTTATCGCATCGAATTCGACACGGATATTTAAAGGTAGGTATCTGTATCGTTCTGACTTAGCGTACTCTTGTTGCAAGGTTAATATGGTTTCTCAATGCAAAGGCAGAAGGTTCATTGTTGTTCCTGACCAGCCAGCCTCACCATTACAATCCGCATTGCCGTATCTAACCAGAGGTGGAAATCCAATGCGATTTCTGAGTGTGTGGTCACGCCACCGCCCTTGCCCTGTTTTACCGTCATTCCTATTGCATGCGTCCTTTTTACCCAAAGGCTTGGCGTGATTGTCAGAGACGAGGATCGTGCCTGCTGCATTAGCTCTTTACACGCAGCATCATCAAAATCCGGGTTTTCCGCCACCTCCCACTGGCGTAAGAACTCCAATGTATTTCTGCTGCGCATCCAGCTTTGGATCATATACCCAGGCGATTCCTCGGAATACTGTTTGGCCAATTGAGTCAACGATATTGGGCCATTATTTGCATTCTCTCTTATGTAGCGCCTTATGATTTGGGTGTAGGTAAGGATTCTTTCAAAGTCTTTTCGCTTTTCCTCGTTGAGGGAATCGTAAAAATCTTTTCTGATCCCGGGTACAGAATCCGTGAAAACCAAGTTCTTTGAAACAAGCGTCCCCAGTACGGAATCGAATTGAAGTGCAAGCCGCGTATACAGTTCGCTGAGTTCTTTCTCTGTCATACTGTATCCCCGGCTTTTTGTTTCAGTATAACACAGAAGATAGGGATTAGATAGTGGCTTACAAAATCACGATACCGGAGATTGATACCGAGTAGCTTTTCTGGGGCTGCCGGTCTTGTCGTAGTCGATATTGCATCTCCGATCCTTTTCAAATTGGGCACTCATATATTTCTCCATTCCAACGATTGGGATATATTTTGTATTGGACAAGAGCTTATCAATTGCCGCTCTTGTCCAGCGTTCTTTTCCGGTAGGGGAAGGAATCCTTTTCTCGGACAGCATATCTACCACTTTCCCAAGGCTGGCTCCGGAAAGATAGTAGTCAAAAATCATGCGGATCACTTCCGCTTTCTCCTGACAAATGATAAATACATTGTTTTCCATTTAATAACCATACGGAATGCGGATGTTTACCAATCTCCTTTGCTAAAACAATAATATACGCAGGTTTAGAAACGGAGTTTGATATGTACCCAGAATTCTGGACACATAAAAAATTGAATTAGGTGCACATGGATGCCTCTCTGAATTTTGTAGGAGGCATCCATTTTGTTTTCTCTTGGATTCTTTCGTTGTTGTAGTAATTTATGTAGCCGTCAACAGCATTGGCAAATGTTTCAAAAGAGGAATACTCTTTTTCATGCCCGTAGAACATCTGGTTTTTCATCCGTCCAAAGAAGGTCTCCATGATGCAATTGTCGTAACAGTTGCCCTTCCTTGACATGGATTGAATGATTTTGTGATCTTTAAGTGCCTGCCTGAAGTACACGTGCTGGTACTGCCACCCTTGATCAGAGTGAAAGATCAGGCCATCTACAGAGGGAAACTTCGTAAAGGCGCCGGCCAACATTCTCTGGATCTGTTCCATATTGGCACTTTGAGATAAATCATAAGAAATGATTTCGTTTGTGTTCATGTCGAGTATGGGAGAGAGATAACACTTCCCCCACGAAAAACCGAACTGAGATACATCGGTAGTCCATTTTTGCATAGGAGCTGTCGTGCTGAAATCCCGGTCAAGGATATTCTCAGCAACCTTGCCGACCTCTCCCTTGTAGGAATGATACTTTTCCTTTGGGCGCTTTCCTGCCAACCCCATAGTGTGCATAAGCCGTTGTACCCGCTTATGATTGACCTTGTGGCCGCGCTTTATCAGTTCCTGATATACTCTTCGCACACCGTAGCGGCCTTTATGCTGTGAGAAAATGTCTTTGATTTCATCTGCCAAGCAATGGTTTCGAACAGCAACTTGATCGGCCTTGCTCAACTCAAAATAATAGGTAGACCGTGCCATCTGCATAGATTTCAACAGATATTCAATTGGTATCCTTTTTCACGCAGCTCTTTGATGATCGCTGCTTTCTCGCCTTGAGTTGCGCTGCGTGCCTCTCTTCTCTCAAGGCGATCTCTTTTTTTATAACTTCATTCTCCTCCTTTATATACTCGTTTTCTGCCCGAAGCCGGATCAATTCTTCTCGTTCGGATTCATTCAGTGGCCTTGCTTCTTCCTTTTTCATTTGGGGTACCCCTTTACTTGGACGACCTTTTTTCATTTCTACCAGGCCATTATACCCCTTTGTTTTATAGTTTTGAACCCATTGATACAATAGTCTATCTTGAATACCGGCCTCGATTGCCACTGACACACAGGATTTTCCGGACATTACTTGGGATACTAGTTCCAGCCGTTCTTCTGGTGTCCAGTTCCTGTTGAAATTTTTGTGTTTCAGTGCTTCTGGACCGCGGCTATCCTCTGCTCTTACCCATAGTCTCACTTTATCCCGAAAGGATTTATCGCTAACACCTTCCGGCGTTTCTGGCCATTTTCCTTCTCGATACAGTTCTACACATTTCCTTTTGTACTCATATGTGTACCGCATAATAATACCCCCTCTACTGGGTGTCCAGTAAAGGGGGTACATATCATTCCCGTTCCTGTGTTTTTTATTTGACGCTTACGTTATATGGAAGTGAAAAGTTGGAAGTCTAACACTAGTTTTTAATATCAACCGCAACATCGGTAGATACCGTAATTGTTGGAAAAGAAAATGTTTTGTACGAGTAGCGGGCATTTGATCCGGGTACTGGAGCGGTGGAAGAACTAACTTTAAAAAAATAAGTGTCCCCAACTATCAAGTTGGAGAACCATACCCCTGAACCTATGGGAACATCCTTCGCATAGAGATACACAGGGATACCACCACTACTAGCTGTTCCGTGATAGAGCTGCACATTGTAGCTTTCAGTGGCGGGGGCAGAGAGAATAGAGAATGCTACGTTGGCTTCGTTTGCTACGAATTCTCCGCAACTGTTTCCGTTAGAGCCTTCAGGATTCGTGTGCGGAAGCATAATTCTTCCTACATGTTCAGTTTGAGCGGAAATTGCATCAAACTCAGTTGCAGTAATGACAATTGGAGATATAGCACTCTCCATAGCATCGGTAGCAATTGCATGGGCTGAGACTGATATAGTCATACTAATAGCAAGCAAGCAAACAAATAATTGTTTTATATTTTTCAAAAAGCATCCCTCCGTTCAATTTGTAAAGGAGTTTATTCAATTACGTTAGAAATAGTCTACCTTTCACAACCGCGCACTTCGGTTGTGAAAGGTAGATTTGATACACTACAAGATATTTTAGTAATTCCTGAGCATAACATGAAAGTTATACAGGGGTAATCTCAAATTAGGGATATGTTTTGCGTGTCCACGAGGCATTTGAGCCGGAAGAGGGTGCAGTCGATGAGCTAACTTTAAAGAAATAAGTCTTACCGATCTCTAGCCCCGAGAATGAAGCCCCTGCTCCTATATTAACCGATTCAAACAAATAAACTTGGGAGCCGCCATCTTTGATTGTCCCAAGATAAAGTTGAACATTATAATTTGTGCAACCGGGAGCGCTGTCAATGGTAAAGGATACATTACTCTCATCGGCAACGAATTCGGAGCAGGCGACACCATTAGTCCCGCTCGAGTTCGACCGCGGGAGCATCACCCTTCCTGTTGCTGTAGAACGAGGAGCTATGGAGTTAAATTCTTGTGCTGAAATTAACCGGTACACATTGGGTTCCGATGGAAGATCGGCAGCCATTGCGCTGGGGAGCAAGGTTATTGCCATACAGGCTGCGCAGAGGACACTCAGGAACTTCTTAACTTTTTTCATGTTGATATCTCCTTTGTTTTTGTAGGGAATGATTCCCCTTGGACGAAAGGTACAGGAATGTTTGCTATTTCGGCGGTTGCGTTGCTATGGATTTGCTGGTGGTTCCTACCTGCAAGTAAATAGAAAAGTTGGGGACCGCCGAATCGCTAACCCATCGGACTCACCTCCAATCGACCGCAATTTACTTGGGACTAATTGCAGTAACCGAAACTGATTCTTGAGCTTTTCCATTTACAGAATAGGATAAGACCAGCTTGTACTCCATGCCACTCTTTACAGTACAACTTTTAGAAATAATGACTCGGCCATTTCCCGAACCACTCCAAGAGGTTACACAGGTACTTCCTTGATAGAGTGTCAATGTGGCTGAGACTTTATCACTGGGATTCGTGCTTTTGCAGTCCGCCATGCAGGTGGCAGTGTTTTCGTTAAACGTTAGATATGGACTGGCTGTGATGACTCGCATCTCGGCTGCTTGTGCTGACAAAGAGAGCATCATAATGAGCAATAGCACCGCAGAAACCATATGTTTCTTCATAAAAATCACCTCCCTCAACATTTTTGACAAGAACGCTTTTGGGATTCCTATCAAGTAAATGCAGCAGGAGGTGATTTCCTCACAAAAATTTTTGAAAATATGAAATTATTATTTAAGCAATTGCCTAACACTTTCGGCCATATTTAGCAACGATTCTCGGTCTGCGAAACCGTCAATCGTAAATTGAAGGTTCTGGTTCTCATCAACCCAAGTAATTGCGCTTCCTTGGTTAGAATCCTGTGCTATAAATAGCTGTCCTGCATGTCCATTTACTATAATATCGGATACATCCATGTTAGTCGTTACAAAATCATGGGCACCCCCTTGCTGGATGAAGTTATAATCCAGATATAGCGGAAGTCCCTCCTCGTTTTGATAAATTACGCTTACATAGCTGGAAAAGGTAAAACGATCAATTTCCTGATAACCCTCGGGCAAATTTGAAATTTCGTATTGCGGCATTTCTTCGGGAATTACTTCTCCTGAGTAGCGGTAGACAATGTGCGTTTCATACCATTCTCTAACCCACTGAATCACCCTAGCCCGAGCATTGGGACTGGTGACCATCAGCGTGCCAAAGGACAGAGAGATTACAAGGACAACGGTAGCAACCGTTTGAAGTACTTTTTTCCACAAGGGACGAGTCTTTTTATGATACCATGCAAAGGGATCTCTAAGCATCACTTTCATCTGATGTTGAAATTCCTTTGTAGTACTCATAGTTGGACTCTCATTTAAAGCATCAGACCACTCCATACGCAGTGCATCTATAAGAACTTTGCGCATCAATTTATCCAAATTTTCATCCGTCATAGATGTAGTCCCTCCTTTATAGCGAGTTCACGAAGCAAAGTCCTCCCCCGATTAACGCGGGTGCTAACTGCCGTTTCGCTGATACCGAGATGTTGTGCAATTTCATGGTCTGTGTACTGCAACAAAAACTTCATTTCCAATGTAACCCGATATGTTTCAGGCAGTCGTGTAAAGAGCGCCACAATCTCTTGATAATTCATATCGTGATTCCAGACTTCTGTGGTTGCATCCCAGTTTTCTAAGGGAACGGTTTTTCGCCTCTTTCGGAGAATCATCAGCGCTTCGTTCTTCGTAATGGAAATGAGCCAAAAGAGCAATTCCTCGCAGGGAATTTCAGAAACCTTGTGAAAATGTTTGATTACCTGTATCCACGCATTCTGCACAGCATCCTCCGCATCATTATGTTCCGATAGAATCCGCAGGGCAACCTTCTCCATTTGGACATGGTACTCCTGATAAATAGCCGTGAATGTTTGACGGTCACCTTCATTATCTATAAGTGTGAGTAGATAAATCAGCATCTGTCCCCCTCCTCCCTGTGACACTTATCTGTAAAAATCAAGATTCCTTCAGCCACTTGGTAAACTCCTGCAAGCTACTCCCTCCGGCATCACACTTCGTTTTTTCTTCTCTGGCTTTTTTACTCCAAGCATAGAAAGCATACTTCTCGATTTTTCCCGCCTTAATCCAGCCAAAGCGTTTTTTGTATTCTCGGCGGTAGACCTTGAACACCTCATCATCTTTCCGCTTTTCTGTCCCCAGACATTGGTCGCGCCCATATCCTTACACGTGCGGCCTTTATCATCAGTAGGGCGGTCACAGTATTCTGTGTTGATACGCCCGGAAACAGCAAAGTACCGTCCGCAGTTTTTGCAAAGGCGAATCGGCTGCTTACGCTTCACGAACTCACGGACAAAGTAGTCTATGATATCGTAAATATCCTTGGGATACAGCACCTCGGTAAAGGTTTTGGGGCCAATGATCTCAAAGCTCATGGCCTGGGGCTGAAACTGAAAGGTGTTCAACTGGTCACCACCGCGATTATTATAGTACTGCACCATCTTTTGCTGCACCGACTCCTTTGGACTTAAATCCAGATCCAACACCTGCGCAAAGAGCGCCTTCATCTGCTTCTGCATGGTGTGAATGTTCGCTGGAGTATGGGGCAGCTTTTTTCTTGGTAGCAAGACCACAATATCCTTGTAGCCCTGTGCCTTGGCTTTTTCCAAACGCTCCCACCAGTCAAGGCGCAGCAGTTCAAAATAGATGTGCTTTTTTGCTACGGTGTTCAGCGCAGACAACACGTTGTCGGAATACTGCTGCTCCTTGGTTTCATACAGCTTCACAATCGACTTGCCCATGCCCTCGAACAAATCCGCGAATGACCAGATATCTAAATAGAGCAGTTTCATCAGACTTTCCGCAAAAGGAAAGTCTTTTTTCCTTGTCTGCCCATTTCCATACTCAAAATGTTCTTTACCGTCTACAATCCAGACCTTGTATGTGTAAGCCATCCTTTGTTACCTCATAGTCTCATCAGACTCGTCCTACTTATAATCATACATTAGTCTTGATAGGGTTACAAGACTTTGTCATGATATGCGCACGGACTAATATTATAGAGGTATATGAGCAGAAGTGCCACACCCTGCTTTATGCGAACATTACTTAAGAAATGGGCGGAGGCATGGATCATGCCCCCGCCCGGATGCTATTCGCTGTAATAGTTGGGCCGCGCAATCGACACAAACCCACTCTTTTCGGTAATGACCACATTATCCTGGCTGAACGCGCAGTGGACAATGAGTAGCTCTCCGTTCTCATCCCTGCCGCCCACGATACCCACATGCTCGTCGCCTGGGTAGAAGACCAGATCCCCAGGAAGGGCCTCGTCCCAGGAGATTTCCGTACAGTAATTGTGCTGCATGGTGGCTCCACCCCCGTGGCCTATGATGTACTCCCCGCCTGTCACATTGTAGAATACCCAATCGACAAATCCACTGCAATCCATCCCGTAGGGCCGGTAGGTTCCGGTGGTGGAGCTGCCCGCCGCCGTGACCTTCTGAATGGTTCCCCATCGCTCATCCCAGCCAAAAACCAGGGATTTGCCGCCCCAAAAGTAGTTCACCTTGCCCACCAGGGAGCAGGCGGTCTCCACCACAGCCCGCCGCTCTGGGGACAGCTCCTCCGGGAGCGCGGCCAGCAGGGCCTTGGCGTCCGGGTCGGAGATCGTCAAGTCGCCCGCCAGTGCGGCCAGGAGATCCCGGTTTTCCAGAAGCTCGTCCAGCGCCTCATTTTGGTCATCAGTGAATTGATAGAACACCCGCATATCGTCCGGCGTCCTGGGGGTGATGGTGATGTGCAGGATGGACTCCGTCCATCCTCCGTCCTCTCTGGTTCCTGTGTGTTCTATGGTCTCTACTTGGGTGGTGATCTTTGTCATATCCCAGAACACCGTCCGCAGGCGGTCCACCCGCTCCGGGTCCAGTACCGCCACATCCACGCCATCCGCCGCTCCGGCTGTCCGGGCGGCAAACACGGCCAATACTTCCGGCCAGCCGGGAGGCTGGCCATGCACCTCCACGCCGTCGTATACCCCGCCGGACTGCAGCTCCTCCAGCCGGTCTGCCAGCTCACGGTTGAGCTGGGCCACGGCTGCAGATGGAGAGACGGCGTCCGGGGCGTTCCCGCCGTCCGCGAAAAAGATGCCGAAGGGCGAGACGATCAAGATTCCGACCAGGCACACCACGACTACGAGCGCAAGAACGACCCCGCCGCCCGCCGCGAGGGCGGAGAGCAACGCCTGAGCGGCGGCAATGACGGCCTTGGCCGCTGCCACGGCGGATCTGGCTGCTGCTTTGGCAGTTACAGCCGCTGTCTGGGCCGTGGCGCGGACAGCCTGGGCGGTGTGCCGGGTGAGGTCTGCGGCGGCCCGCATGGTTCCGGGGGCGGCTCTTGCCGTCCGCTCCGCCGTTTTAGCCGCCTGACCCGCCGTCTTGATGGTCCGCCTGGAGGTGTGCTCCGCGGTCTTTACCGCGCCGCGCGGAGGGCGTGGATCTCCCTTTGATACGGACAGGCCCTTTCCTGGAACGGTATGTCCTTGAGATATCCGACGCGCAGGCGCTCCTGATGTGTAGGATGGGCCCGGTGAAGCGTAGCTGCTCCTCCCAGCTTTCCCGCCAGCATTCTGGGTCGAAGCAGGACCGCCGCCGCTCCGGGGCACGGATACGGATTCTGGCCGGTGTCGCTGCGGTGCCCGATCCCTGGCCGCGATCCGGCCCTGTTCCCGCACAGCCACCTGCCCAGCTTGGGAGGGCGGTTCAGTGGGAGGGGCGGATTCCCCTTGGAGATAGGTTCCCTTCGTTTTGACGGCAGGCTTGGAGGCCGTCTGTGCGGGCTGTCCTTGCGCCGGAGTGGCCGAAGAGGGCCTGACTGCCTCCCGTGTCTTGATTCGTGGCCGCTGTTCGGCAGAGAGGTGCGCTGGGGTGTCCTCTGCCGGGGCAGGCGGCTCATTTGGGGCAACGTCGACGGAGGACCCGCCGCGCTTCTTTTTACCTTTTCCAAGCAGCCGTTCCACACGGTGCTCCGCCTGGCGCACTCCACTGGCCGCGGCATCCTCAATCTGGTCGCCGCCATAGCGGTCTGCCTGGCCGCCCTGGGCGGTATCCCGGAGCTGCCCCCTCAGCCGCTCGACGCCGTCCTCCAGCCCGCGCCGGGCCAGCTCCTTGGGCGCCGCCTGTATCTTCTCCTTGAGCTGCTTCTGTACCGTGGGTTTTTCTTTTATCGTTTCAATGGAGTATCACCTCCCGCGAAGAGGGGGCAGGGCCCAGGAGGGCCCCGCCCCTTCTACATTATACCGCCGCATCTGCTTCGGAGGGCTTCGTACTCATGAGCCGGTAGAGGTTATTCTTGGGGAAATGGTCCATAAAGGGCACGATGGCGCTGCCGCACTTGATGAGCCCCCGGCCAAAGTCCACATTGGTGATGTAGGAAAGCTGGTTGTCCGAGATATTGAGCAGGCGGGCCAGCTCTGCCCGGTCTGTGCTCGCCTGGTTGAGCATGACCAGGAATTCGCTGTTGGCCAGCATGGTGCGGGCCGTATGGGACTGGAGCAGGTCGTCCACATTCTGGGTCAGGCCGGTGCAGCAGGCCCCGTACTTCCGTACCCGCTTCCAGAGGGTGAAGAGGAAGTTGGCGCTGTACTCATGCTGGAACAGCAAATAGATCTCATCAATATAGACCCAGGTGCTCCTGCCCAGCCTGCGGTTGCGGATGATGCGGTTGAACACGCTGTCCAGCACCACCAGCATCCCCACGGGGAGGAGCTGCTTGCCCAGATCCCGGATGTCATAGCAGAGGATGCGGGAATTGGTGTCCACATTGGTGGGCTTGGCGAAGGTGTTCAGGCTGCCCTCGGTGAACAGCTCAATGGCCAGGGCCACGTCGCGGGCCTCCGGCTCCGGCTGTCGGAGCAGCTCCGCGTGGAAGTCCCGCAGGGTGGGGACGCTGCCCTGGTACCCGCCCCGGATGTAGCCGTGGTAGCACTGGGCCGTGCAGCGGTCGATAATGGACTTCTCCTTGGCGGAGAGCTGGCGGCTGCCCATGAGCTGCTCACACAGAGAGAGCAGGAACTCGGACTTGAGCACCACCGGGTTCTCCCCGTCGCCATAGCCCTGCTCCATGTCCATGGCGTTGATGTGGTTGGGCGAGGTGGCGGAGATATTGACCACCTCGCCGCCCAGCCCTTCAATGATGGGCCGGTACTCCGATTCCGGGTCGATACAAATAATATCGTCGTCGGTGGACAAGGCCAGCGCCGCCAGCTCCCGCTTGGCGGTGAAGGACTTGCCGGAGCCGGAGACGCCCAGGACGAACCCGTTGCCGTTGAGCAGCTCCTTCCGGTTGGCCAGGATGAGGTTCCGGCTGATGACATTCTGACCGTAGTACACGCCGCCCTGGTGGCGGATCTCCTGGGCCTTGAAGGGCATGAGCACGGCCAGGGCCTCGGTGGTGAGGGTGCGCAGGGCGCTGATCCGCCGCAGGCCCAGGGGCAGGGCGGTGACGAGGCCGTCCGCCTGCTGCCAGCTCAGAGGGGCGAGCTGGCACAGATGCTTCCGGGCGATGGACTGGAGGGCCTCCGTGTCGCTGTCCAGCTCCTTCTTACTGTCCGCCAGATGCACCAGAGTCACCACCGCGAACAGCATCCGCTGGTCGCGGGTGGTCAGGTCGTCCAGCATCTCGCGGGTCTCCTTCCGCTGCTGCTCCAGGTCATAGGGGACAATGGCGGAGAAGTTGTTGTTGCTGTTCTGCCGGCGCTGCCAGTTGGTCACATTGGTCTCCACCCCCAGCAGGCGGTTCTGCAGCTCCCGCACGGCCTCGTCGGTGGGCACGGGGATGATGTCGATGGACAGCATCAAATTTCGGTTTAGGCCGGTCAGCTCGTTGATCATGGAGTCCTTGATGTAGCTGGCATACTCCTTGAGGAACAGCACCCGGCCATACTTGTTCCCCATGACGAAGTGGTCCTTCTTGAATTCCAGGCTGTCCGGGCAGATGGTGTCCTTGAAGGAGTGGCCGCAGCGCATACACTCCCGCAGATCCAGGTGGTACTCCGTCTCCTCCCCGGCGCGGTAGAAGTCGTGGAGCACCCGCAGGCGCTCCACTGCGTCCAGTTCCTCGCTGTGGGAGTCCAGATGGTTCAGCCGGGAGGTCACATCGTGTACCACCCGGTCAAAGAAGGTGCGGGCCTCCTCCACGCTCTTGCGGTGGACGGACAGGGTGATATACCGCTCCTGGGCCACGCTGTTGGAGGAGTCGGTGACCTTGTCCATGAGCATGGCGTTGTACTCGGCCCGGTAGCCGTCCAGCGCGTCATCCTGCCGGGGCAGCAGGATCTCCCGTTCAAAGTCCTCCCGGTTGACCCGCTTATTGTTGATGGTGATCTTGGTGGTGGACCCGGCATCCAGCGCGTTGAGCAGCTCGGAGTAGTCCAGGAACATGGCCGTCTTGTCCTCTTTGGATGCGATGGCGTAGTTGATGTCGCTGAACCGCAGGGTCTTGGAGAATTTGCTTCCGAATTGAAAAATCCCATCCGGCCAGAGGCGGCGGATGGGGATGGCGTCCTGTACGGATTTCGGCACCTCGAATGTCTCTTTGTCCTGCTTTAACGTGGTCAGCAGGGTTTTAATCAAGCTTGAGAGCCTCCTTCAGCGTTGAATTTTCCAAGGCTTTGGCATACAGGTGGTCCGATTTGAATACGAGCCGCTTCGGATAGAGCAGCTCGGAGCGGATCACAGCCAGGATAAACTGTTCAAAGGTCATGCTGTTATACCGAAAAAAGCCGCCCAGGGCAAAGGGAAAGGCGGCCAGGATACACACCCAGCCCACCTCGCTGCCCAGCACTGGGCGTAGGCCGAAGTAGATCCCCACGGCCACGGCGACAGCCAGCAGGGCGAAAATAAACTGCCGCAGGGTGAGGCCAAAAAATAAGCTCTCCTGATAGTCCCGTACTTCCTTGTTGATGCGTACCTCCAGTGAACTCACCTCCGGTTTTAAGAATTGGCAGACAGACGGTTGCAAAAGCTGTCTGTCTATGCTAATATGCCACAAACAAAAAAGGGAGGTTGTGGCGATGGTGGTTTTGATGCTTGGGGCGGGGCTGTGCCTCCTGCTCTTACTGCTGAGTCTGGCGGTCCGGCTCCGGCTGGGAATCCCGCTTGTGTATGTGCTGCTGATGCTCACCGTGTTCCACGGCTGGTATCAGGCCCACACGGCGCTGGCGGACGGCATCCTTCTCCTCCTGGTCGGCGCAGCCGCCCTCTCTTGGGTGGTGACGCTGGTGCGGAAGGCGGCTGAAGTTCTGGGGGATGCACTGGCTGAGCACGCCGCAGCGAAGCGGCTTGTCCAGCGTGTACGGCAGGCCAGGGCGGCGGGGACATCCATAGTGGATACGGAGGAACTGTAATGTTTACAGGCCCATCAGCTCCCGGATGAGCCGGTCGCTCATCTTGATGGCCCCCACCAGCACCAGCATATTGAAAATCAGTTCGCCAACATAGTTCCACACAATGGTGGCTGGAGCGAGAGAGCTGTCCGCTATGGCGGGCGGGGTCGAGGCGAAGGCGGAGAAAATCACACAGGCCAATACAATCACACAGCCCTCCAGGCAGATGGCGGTGTAGCTTTTCAAAAAGGCCACGCCGATGCTGCTGGAGGGCTGTCCTGCAAAGCTGGCCAGCGGTACAGGTGCGATAGCCGTCGCAATATAGAGTTTGAAAAAACGGCTGTAGACGGTCAGAATCATGACCAGGGCCAGCACCCAGATAAACAGGGAGCCCAGCAGAGTGATGGCCCACAGGGGGATGCTCTCGATCAACCCCACGCTCTCAATGATGGCCACCATCTCGTCCGGCAGTGTGGTGGCGCTTAGATCCGCCAGGCCAGACGAGTCCATGATGGTGGAGACCATGCCCTGGGCAACACGGAACAGGGCGGTCATGAGCTCCATCCCATACATTACCGCGGCTTGGGCCAGAATAAAACGGACAAAGCATTTGAAGGCCATTTCCGGCTTCTTCAGCTCGGTAAAGCTGCCGCAGGTCTTGACCACGCCCATCACAAAAAACAGCACCAGGAGGGCGTAGCCGATGGCCTGGAGTGCGCCGTTGATATTGACGATCACATTCCAGACCCCGCCGCCCTTGAACTCCTCCGGTGTGGTGCTGATGAGCTGCCAGATCTCCGTGAGCTTGCCGTTCCAGGTCTCCAGAGCGGAATTTAAGTTGTCGACGATCCAGTTTCCACTGCCGATTTTGATCACCTCGATTCACTCTAAATTTCATTTGATATTTGCTCATAATTTTGCTATACTATTCCTATAAGGAGGTGGCTGTCATGCCGACCATTCGTCCGATTTCCGACCTGCGCAACAATGCCAACGAGATATCTGATTTTTGCCGCCAGACCCATGAGCCGGTCTATATCACCCGCAACGGCAGCGGCGACATGGTAGTCCTCAGTATGGAGGAGTATGAGCGGCAGCAGGCGCTCATCGACCTTTACGGAAAGCTGGCCGTGGCGGAGCAGGAGATATCCGCCGGCGCGGAGGGGGAAGATTTCCTTGCAGTGGCCCGTCAGCTGAGGGAGCGCGTCCATGGAAAAGTATGAGGTAAAAATCTTTTCCACCGCAAAGCAGGATCTTCTGGAGATCATCGACTATCTGAACACGCTCTCCCCAGAGACCGCTCTGCGGTACTATGACAAGCTGACGGAGGAGATCGGCGGCCTGTCTCATATGCCGGAACGGTGTCCGCGCCCCCGTGATCTGGCCCTGGCCGCCAAAGGATACCGCTATCTCATCGTGGAGAATTATCTGGTCTTTTATACCATCTCAGGACAAACGGTGCAGATCCAGCGCATCCTCTATGGGCGGCGGAACTATCAAAACATTTTGTGAAGATGAGTGGCCGGGAACGCATTTGCGTTCCCGGCCGCTTGTTATCCCCCGGTGATGAGAGTGAGGATCTCCTTCGTAAAAGTTATTACAATGCCGCCCGCGATGGTGAGGATACCGTTGGAGCGCTGGGAGGGGTCGTGGGACTGGAGGGAGAGGCCCACCTGGAGGATGCCGTAACCCAGCAGGATGAGGCCCACGGCCCGGATGAGGGAAAAGATGAAGTCGGACAGGCTGGTGACCACGGACAGAGGGTCATCCGCCGCAAAGGCGGGGACGACGGCGAAGGGCAGGGTCAGGACGAGGCAGGCAAACAGGGCGTAAAGCCGCTTTGCCCGCCACTGGAGGTTGCGGTTGAGATCATGTTTCATGCAGCATTCTCCTCACTTTCATTGAGTTCTTCAGCGGAAAATGCCTGAAAAAGAGGAGTTCCTGTAAACGCTGGCGCTTGTTTCCCTTTATGAATATAGGGCGGCCCGCCGCCGTCCACGGTGTGGCGGATGGCCGGATGCTGGGTGAGCTCGTACTTCAGATCCATGACCGGCCTGGCGCCGCGGATGAACAGGATGGCATACCGGTTGTCCAGGCCGCGCACTTCATCCGGGGTGAGCAGCTCCCGGCCGCTCATCTGGAAATTGGTGGAGTAGGAACCGGAGCGGCCTTTCGTCTGGCCGTGGGTCCTCGTGTCAATGGTGGCCTTGCCCAGCGCCTCGGAGATGTACTTGTGGGTGCTGGCCTCGTTGCCGCCCAGGTAGAGGATGGTGTCCGAGTTGCCAGGAATGGTCTCCCAGCTGTCCTTGTACAGCTCCTTGATCTGAGCCATGTTCTGGATGATGGTGCTGGCGGAAATGTTGCGGGAGCGCATGGTGGCCAGCTCACGGGTAAAGCCGGGCAGGGGCATCGCGGCGAACTCGTCCAGCACAAAGTGGACATGGCGGGACAGGGCCCCATGGTGGATCTGGTCCGCGCTGTAGTAGAGGGCCTGGAACGCCTGGGCGTAGAGCAGGGATACCAGAAAATTAAAGCTGGTATCGTTATCCGGGATAACGGCATACAGGGCGCATTTCTTCTCGCCCAGGGTGTAGAGATCCATGTCGTCGTGGTCGGTGATGGCCTTGATCTGGGGCAGGTTGAAGGGGGCCAGCCGGACGGCGGTGGACACGAGGATGGACTTGGAGGTCTTGCCCGCGGCCATCTTAAAGACCTTGTATTGCCGCACCGCTACGCTGTCCGGTCGATCCTGTTCTATGGCCTGGAAGAGCAGGTCCAGGGGCGAGATGTACTCTTCGTCCTCCTCCTTCACCTCGGCGTATTCCAGTACCCGCATGACCATGGAGAAATTCTGTTCATACTCCGGGGCCTCCTGGAACAGCATGAGGATGATGGCCTGGAGGAGCGCCGTCTCGGCCTTGGTCCAGAATGGGTCGGACTCATGACTGCCTTTCGGGGTGGTGGCCTGGATGAGATTGTTCACCAGCTTGAGAGCGTCCTTCTCGTCCCGCAGATAGCGGAAGGGGTTGTAGCCGTCGCTCTGCTCCAGGTTGACCAGATTGAGCACCCGGATCTCGTACCCGTTCTGCTTCAGCCAGCCGCCAGTGGCGGTGAGCACCTCCTGCTTCGGGTCAGTGACCACATAGTTGGTATTGGCCTCCAGGATGTTGGGTTTCACGTAGCTCCGGGTCTTGGCCGCGCCGCTGCCGCCGATAACCAGCACATTCAGGGATCGGCGGTGCTTGTGGGTATCCAGCCCCAGGCGGACATTGCGGGTCAGGATCTTGTTCTCCTTCTGGGCGAACATGGCGTTGACCTGCCGGGGCGAGGCCCAGGCGGCGGAGCCGTGCTCCGCCCCCTCACGCCTGCGGCCGTGCTCCGCGCCCCACAGGGCGAGGGCCATGATATAGACGCCGGTGCAACTCAGGATGGAGAGGAGACTCTTGTCCGTCCACCGCACCTCCAGGGGATTCTGGAGCGCGGCGGTCAGGCTGGCGATCAGGGCCGGCAGTCCGCCAGCCGGGCCCTGGCTGCTTTCCAGTGATTGGGCGATGAGCAGCGCCGCCCATACCACGGGGATGTAAAAGAGCAGGCAGACAAGAAGCCTGTTTGCTTGGGATGGCTGTTTCAGTGGCGTTCACCTCCGGGAAAACGCAAAAAATCCGGGGTGCGCCGTTCATAGGCCGGCGCACCCCGGAGGAGTGGAATGCCTGTTTTAAACACGCCATTATCTCGTCTTGGGCCTGGATTTTGTTTTCTCTTTGGCCGGGACGGAGCTCCGCTCCAACTGCGCCCGGTAAGCCCTGAGCCGTCCCTCCACTGAGGGGCGTTCAGTCATAGTTCCTTGGCCTTGGGGGGTAGAGGAGCTGGTTCTTGTATCGCGCGAGCCGCGTCCCGACCGAGACTCTTTTTTTGGCGGATCTGCCTGATGTGGGGCCGTCTGGCCGCTCTGGCGGCCCTGTGTGGGCGTCTGCGGGTCCTGCCGTGCCGTGGGGGTCTTGGGGTGCCTCTGGCGCTCCTGCGGGCCCTTTTCGGGGCTGGTACGCTCCTTCGTCCGCTCCCTCTCTGGGGTGGGTGCTTCCGGCTGCCGGTCCGGTTCCTGGTACAGCATACGCTGGAAGATCTGGTTGGCCCGATCCAGTTCGGTCACCGGCAGGATCACGTCGATCAGCTTCCCCCAGCCATCCCGATCCCTGACGGTGGCGAACAACAGCTTCTGCTTTCTCGCCCGGTGCTGAAATTCCTTGTACTGCTCCGGGGTCATGGAGAACTGCCGGAGATCCCGTGTCTCCCGCAGCATCTTCCCCAGGTTGACTTTCCCGGAGAGCTTCTTATGGTTCCGGGCAAGGGCCAGGGTAAGGGCCAGCAGGTTCTTCAGGGCCGAGCCGGACAGCCGAATGACCACCTCCGTCCCGGACAGCAGCATACGCACCATTTGGTCGGCCGCCTCACCGCCTCCTATGTTCATTGGTTCTCACCTCGCTTTCACGCGCTTCTGCTTTGTCGATTTCCTGCTCCATCCGGGGCAGGCTGTTTTGGGTCTTCCGGCACAGGGCCAACTTCCTCCGCTCCGCCCGGATCTGCCGGTTGAGCTCTGCCAGCCGATCATAGAGCTCCGCCTTTTCCTGAATCAGCCCTTCTCTGGGGACGCCGCACTGCTCCAGGGCGGCCACAGCGTCCATGTACTGGGCAAACTCCGTCTCCATGCCGGACAGTCCGGCCTCATAGAGCTCTTTGACAGGGGCCAGGGCCTCCGCATCCGCCAAAGCGGTGTAAAGCGCCCGGCGCCGCTTCCTCCGCACATTGAGGACGGTGCGCTGCTTCATCAGGTTGGCCAGCGTCTCCTCTGTGCGGGCGGTGAAGGCCGCCATGTCCGTCCGGGTCGTGATGCCGTTGTCCCGGAGGAAGGCAAACTGTTCCCGGTACTGCTCAAAGCGCATGACCTCCTGCCAGAGCTGGGGCGTCATGCGGGGTGGGTACTGCCGCTTGCCGATCTTCCCCAGTAGATAGAGATAGTGGACATACAGGGCCAAAAAGCCGGTGTACCTGGGGTACTTCTGGTAGGGGCGGTACTGCGGCCGGAGCTGGACGGCAGGCCGCCGTCCAGCCTCAATGGCAGCCAGATTTCCTTGGATGGCGGCCCGGATGCCGTCCTCGGTGAACAGTGGATTTTTCCTGCCGGGGATCATGAAGCGCTCCTGTCCCCGCAGACGGAAGCCCAAGCGGTTCCCGTGGCTGATTTCGTAGCCCATGTGCTCCATGAGCAGGAAGAAGTGGCCCAGGTCGTTGGCGTCCGCTATGGCGGTGCGCAGATCCTCCTCCAGCATGGAGCGGAAGGTGGGCTGGCCCCTGGACCGGCGCAGCCACTCAATGTAGCTGACCGCCTGGGTGGGCTTCCCCTGGAGGAGAACGGACAGGCCGCGCTCCCGGCACAGGCGATCTGATATGACCCGGATCTGCCGGTAGTAGCTCTGGGCATTGCTGTGGTACTTTTCGCCGGTATCTGCGTTGACCGAGTTAAAGAGGATGTGGGCGTGGATGTGCTCTTTGTCTACATGGATGCCGATGACCGTCTGGTAGCCGGGCAGGTGCTCCTCCGCAAACTCCCGCGCGATCTCCAGCGCCAACTCCGGGGTGACCTCTCCGGGCTGAAAGGACTGAATGAGGTGGTAATACTGTACGCCGCCCTCCTTGCCCACGGCCCGCTTGGTCTCCAGCATCTGCCGGCACTCATGGCCAGGGTCACAGTTGAGACGGGCTGTAAGGATCTGCTCCTGGGTCTTATCCCCGTTGAGCACATAGCGGATGCCCACGTCCAGGCGGCCCTTCCGGGCCAGGATCTTGGTGATGGCCATTACTTTTTTGCTACCTCATACATGAGCTCATAGACCTGTTCCAGCAGGTACAGCCCCCGCCTGGCGTCCTCCGCCTTGGCAATTCCGGCGTTGACGCTGCGGGCAATCTGGTTGATGTTGACGCCGATTTTATGCACCTCGGTGCGCAGGGCCTTGATCTCCTGTGAGGGGAGCGCCTTGACCTCCTTCCCCAAAATAAGGCGGCGGAGATAGGCTGTCTTGGAGAGACCGCAGGTGCGGGCACTGTGCTCCAGCCGTTCCTTTTCTTCCGCGGACAATCTCAGGCATATCTCGTAGCTCTTTGGCATCGTCACTCCTTCTCCGGCCTGTGGCCGCTGATTTTCCGCCCGAAGGCGGCATGGGGGACAGGGGTTCAACCCCTGCAAGCGCGCAAAAGATATCTTTGCGCTATGCTTGCGGCCTCACCGCCAGAGGCGGCGAGGCTCCCAGCCCCGCCAGGGCGGGGCTGCTCCTTCAGCGGTATGATTGATTGAAATTCCGAGGGACGGACCGCTTTTCCACAAAAAAGGGCGGGAGGCGTGATTCCCATCCGGTCGCAGCTTGGCTGTTTCCCGTCCGTTCCTGCCCTATTTCCTGACGCAGACAAAAGGCCCAGGGTGCGCTGTTGCACACCCTGGGCCCAAATCTTACGATAAATTGTGGCGATTCGGGTGCTACAGGTAACACCCAGCTCCAGCCATTTTAACGCTCAGTATCTCTGGACGGTTTCTTTGTATGGCCTGGAAGCATACTCCGCTCACGCTCTTGAAGCCTCTGCAGCGAGTAGTCGATGATCCGTTCCTTTCGGAGCGCCAGAATCTCTTTGTAGAACCTCCTCTGGAGTCCTGAAAGGCAGGGCGTCTCATCAATCAGACGGCAGATTTGCTCCATATCCAACCTTGGTCCGATTCGCTTCAACGCCGCGTTGCAGCCCTCGTATTCCAGAGAGGACAGAAAATCAAAATACCGGATTTTTTTGTCCTGCTGCTTGATTCCAGACAGGGGGATCTCATATACCCGGAAGTCCATTTCCCGTGGATCACTGAGTACGGCCTGCATTTTCCCCTCGTCCAACTGCGGATACAGGCAGCTGCCGCAGTCGAATACCGGAGCCAAGGCTACCATATCATGCACAGTATCATAGAGGACGCCCCAGTTTCCATTGTGTCGATCCCAATTGCCGATCAGGGCGTCTACAATGAACATATCCCAAAACCGTTCTTCCAGCTCCTTGGGATCTATGGCCGGCTGCTCATGGATGGAGAACAGAATATCGTCCAGCTCTGTCCCGTATCCGTTCCGCTCCGAATCAATCACCTGGTTTTTCATTGAGGCAAAGTCCTGCAGGACAACACCCGGGGATGTAAAATCCTTACACGCCACTACAATCTTTTCTTTTCCGTGATAGGTATAGGTCCCCGGCAGAGTTTCCTGTACTGGAATGCCCGCCAGGGCAAAGATGTGGCAGCCCAAATACTCGGAGAGACAGCTATTGGCATAGCTCATGTCCCTGTTCCTGGACGGATGCGGCGGAAACTTCAGCATATACTGCTCATCTTGATATATGACAGAGCGCTTGCTGCCATTGGCGCCGCCATAGGTCTTGTTCCGTCTTGGAAGATTCGTAAAGTCTATCATATCAGATTACTCCGCGCTGAATGCGCAAATAGGTTTCCCGCAGGTACCACGCCTGCTCGGAGCTGATTTCTCCCTCCACTTCTGCGGAGTTGATGTCGGCCTGGAGCTCACAATAATACGCGTCGAAGTGGAGGTCGTTGGCGCCGTTGTCCTCCGCCTCCCAGGCCCGCTTCATCGTATCCAGAGACCTCTGCAAATAAGGGGGAAGGCCGCATTCCAGATAGGCGCGATCTACGGGAAGTCCGGTTTCCTTATCATATCGCTGTTCCATTGTCCTGCCTCCTCGTGCGGTTCTCTTTCCATGATACCCGATAGTTTATAGAATGTAAACAGGATTTTAAAGACGGGCCTATGCGGTTGGCCGCGGCATTGACTGAATGCCGCGGCCACTGCGGTTAGTCGTTTGTCGGTAACGGTTCATCCGGTTCAGAAAGGGCCATCTTGACTTCGGCGCAGTTGTGCTCACAGCAATAGACCGCCGCTTTCCAAGGGTCTTTGTAGCGTGCCGCCACCTGCTCCATACCGAGGAAGCCGTAAACGATGACTTCCCATGTGATGAGCTGTCCATTGATCGCCCGTTGGACTCCCATACAGTTCCCTCCGTTTCAATCTGTAGTATACTGGGCTGCTTCCACAGCTACACAATACCACATACCGGGCGGGAAAGCGATTCCTATTCCCGAACAGGCCGGACTATCCCCAAACAGCCCTTTCCACCCGTAGTCTGGAGCACGGCCTCGGAGTGGCCGGGCCGGACAGCCCTCACCGAGTTTGGCCCTCTGTTTTTTGAGGCTGCTTGGCAGGCGCCCTGGCCCGTTTCTGAGCGAGATAGTAGGCTGTGAGACAGGATTGGCGTTCTATTATCGGGTAGGAGTATCTTTGGGCGGTCATGATGCCCGCCTCTGTAAATGGGGGCTGGAAAACCGCACCATGACGGTTCAGGTGCTCCTGTGAGAGCTGGGATTTTCCCTTTCAGGATGATCATCTGTTCATAGGGCTCTCCACTGCGGAGCATCGTCACCATATTCCCCACACACAGGGGCTGGCCGTGAATATCCTTCACATCGGACAGGTCGCCCCCAAAGCCCGCTACATAGCGGCTGCATTCGCCGTCATCGGAAAAAAGGTATTCAATACCGCGGTTTCCAGACGGTTCCGCCATCCACCGCATTCCAGGGAAGAAGCAGGCCCCTGTGTGTCAGGATATAGTTGGCCCGGATCGCATAGAGCTTCCCGCCCAGCCAATTCACAATATCAGGGAATGCGTAGGGATTTCCGGCAAATACCGCCCGCATTTTGCGCGTACACAGCCACTCAACAAAGTCCCATACGTTTACTGCTTGATGCATGGCATACCCATAGATGTTCACTTGCCGCTGCTGGTCATCCGATCCCTCGATGAATACGACGAGGTCATGGTCAAACCGGATCATTTGGATCAATTTCTGTTCTTCCATTTTTACACTCCTTCTCCAGTTGTGGCGCCTACAGTATATCCGGACGCCGTCGAGAAGGCCATACCCATTCCCCACACAGTGGCTGGAATAGACGAACAGCCCTTCCGGGCGGGAGCTGCTATACCGCCCAGCCCTGGCCCAGCGGGCATACCCACCGCTGATCTCCTCCCCATCCCGCATGAGTGGGATGGGCTTCCCGGTCAGAATATGCCGGCCAGCCTCCAGCTTTTTCTCAAACATCTCTGTTTGCATTGTTTACTTTTGTGCCTATATGAGTTATTATATGAGCACGAAAGGAGGGCGTTCTATGCCTGCATTCGATGTTCTGGATGCTCTGGTTCGCGGCGGAAACGGTGTGCTGCGGACTGCGGATGCCGTTGCTGCAGGGATCACCAGGCCTGTGCTTGGAAATTATGTGCGGGAACGAGGCTTGGAGCGTGTAGGCCACGGGCTCTATCTTGCCCCGGATGCCTGGAAGGATGGGATGTACCTGCTCCACCTGCGCTGTCCGCAGGCCGTGTTTTCCCATGATACCGCTCTTTTCCTCCACGACCTGACCGACCGGGAGCCGCTTGCCTATACGGTGACTGTAAAAAGCGGATACAATCCGCACAGCTTAAAGGGTGACGGCGTGAAGGTGTACCGCATCAAGGCGGAGCTGCACGGCCTGGGCCTGTCGCAAACAAACACACCATTTGGAAATCCGGTGGCGGTTTATGACTTGGAGCGCACCGTCTGCGATGTGGTACGCAGCCGGAGCGGCATGGATGTCCAGGTCCTCCGGGATACACTGAGGCGGTACGCCGGCCGGAGAGACAGGGATCTGCGCCGCCTGATGCACTATGCCGGAGCGTTCCATGTAGAGAACATCCTGAGACAGTATTTGGAGGTCCTGTTATGATTAAAACATCCAGACAGTTAAAAGACCTGATCAACAATCTCGCCCGAAAAAATGCGGCAGACGCGCAGCTTCTCATGCGGAATTACATGATGGAGCGCTTTCTGGAGCGCGTCTCGCTCTCACAGTTCAGGGAGAATTTTATCTTGAAGGGCGGGATGCTGGTCGCGGCCATGGTTGGGCTGGATACACGCTCCACCATGGACATTGACGCGACGGTCCGGGGTGCCGCAGTGGATGTCGATCACGTCAGCGATATGATCTCCGAGATCATATCCGTCCCGGTCAAGGATGGCGTTTTCTTTTCCTTAAAAAGTGTCTCTGAGATTATGGACGAGGCGGAGTACCCCGGTGTGCGGGTGTCCATGGAGACGATGTTCGATGGGGTGCGTACCCCATTTAAGATTGACATTTCCACCGGCGATGCAATCACGCCAAGAGAGGTTCGCTACCGTTTTCATTTGATGTTCGAGGAGCGGGCCATCGAGATATTGGCCTACAGCCTGGAGACTGTTTTGGCCGAGAAGCTGGAGACGGTTATTTCCCGCGCCACAACCAACACCCGTATGCGGGATTTTTATGATCTCCACATTTTATGTCAGCTCTATGGCGGCACCCTGACGGCGCGGGTTCTGGCAGACGCGCTCTGCGCGACGGCCAGGAGGCGTGGGACGCTCCGACTGCTGTCTGAGGCGGAGGATGTTCTGCGGGAGCTTGCGGACGATCCCCACATGAGGAAGCTCTGGGATACTTACCGTGCGAGGTACAGCTACGCCTCTGAGCTGACATGGGATATTGTCCTCTCCTCCGTTCGGCAGCTTTGCATCGCTGCCGGGCTTGCGGTGGAGCTGCCGGAGGTCACTCTGACCGCTCCATCCAGGACAGCGGCCTCAGCAGTTCTGCGTAGGAGGGAAAAAGAGCGTTGACGGCCATGTTCACGCCGCCTGGCGCAGCTCCTGCTCAATCCGCTCCCTGGCCCGTCTGGCATACTCGCCGGTGACCTCGATGCCGGTGGCGGTGTAGCCCTCCAGCACGGCGGCCAGGATTGTGGTGCCGCTGCCGGCGAAGGGGTCCAGGATATGGCCGCCCGGCTCGGTGATCTTCACCACGTCCCGCATGAGCGGGAGGGGCTTCTCGGTCAGGTGGATGCGGTTCTGGGGATTGCCGTACTTGAACACACCGGGCAGGCAGGGGACGGGGCGGTTGATGGGCATATCCCCGTTGGAACCCCAGACGATGTACTCCGCCTGCTGGCGGAAGCGGCCCTTCTGGGGGCGGCTGTTGCCCTTGTCCCACACAGCGGTGCCCCGCCAGATCCAGCCCGCCCACTGGAGGGCGTCGGTGGCCGCGGGGAGCTGCCGCCAGTCGATGAACATACACACCGGCGCGCCGGGCTTGCAGATCTTTCTGGCATCCCCAAGCCACTCCGCCGCCCAGCGGGTCCAGGACCGCTGGTCCTTGGCGTCCCCGTCGAAGGGCGGGGGCGCGTGATCCCCCATGCTGGAATACTTCTTGGCCGTGGACTTGTTCTTCTCTGCCTGGGTACGGCCTCCAGAGGCGTAAGGCGGGTCGGTGATGACCGCATCGAAGGTGCCGGGGGCAAAGCCGCCCAGCAGCTTCAGCGCGTCGCCGTGGAGAATCTCCCACTTATCGTTCATGGGCATCCCTGCCTTTCTTTTGAACAGATTTTTGAGGTTTTGGCGCGGTGGAGAGCTCCGTCTCCAGATACTCGCTGATGATACACAATGCTTCATTATAGCTGCCGGAGCTGGTGACCCGCTGAAACATCTCATCGGCCTGTTTGCTCTGCCCGGCCTGTTTCAGCAGCCGGGAGGCCCGGCCCAGGATGCCGAAGATATTTCCGTCGTGGCCCGCCAGCGCCATTTTGGGTTTTGCCGGCCGCTGCTCCTGGATAAAACCGCCCAGCCGGTTGGGAACATAGTCGCTGAGCCAGGTTCCGCCAAACTGTTCGCGCGTCTGGAGCCGCCACATGGCCAGCTTTCCCACATCCATCAAAACACCCTCAAAGGGAAACAGCAGGTTGGTCAGGCCATCGTACTGGAAGCTCCTCACAGCTTCGGCTTTCCATGCGCTGCCGGCCTGTAGGATACCAGCCTGGGCAAACAGCTCATTGATACCATCCACCCACTCCTGGAGGTCCCCGCCGCAGCCCTGGAGGATGAGGCCCTCCTGATCGTTCATCTGACGCAGTTCGTCGATGGTGACTATCTTGATTTCTGCCATTTTACCTCCTATCTGATCTGGCCGCGCCTGGGACGGTCCTTTTTCTTTTTAAGCCCTGGCTGGTCGGCCTTGACCGGGATGTTAAGTTCCTCCGCCCTGCGGATCTCCGCCAGCATCCCCGGTGTACGCACAGTACCGTACACATTGACCTGCTGGCAGTGCTCCACCAGCCGCAGGCCCATCTCCCGCGCCGCCTGGTCCTGGGCGGGGTCATCCGGGTCTGCAAAGGGCGGGAACATGAGGTGGGGACAGATCGGGATATCCCCGGCCTGGAACACCTCCTGCGCTTTCTCCTTTGCGAAGGCGATGTTCTTTTCCAGTTCGCCTCGGAGCGGTGCGCAGATGTAGACCAGCCTGGGGCCATGGTTCTTCGTCAGGACTTGAATACGGAAGGTCTCCACATAGTCGCTGGCTATTTGCCTGAGCTGCTGGTAGTCCTCCTGGGAGGGATGGTAGGCATACCAATCGATTCGGTCGCCATCCACCCAAATATGTGGAGCAACACCATCCCGCAGGTAGGGGTTGTTAGGGATCTTCTTTTTCCCCCAGATATCTTTGAACCGAAGGATCAGCTTGTCTACCACGCCTTGATTGTTGTCCAACAGCGTCAGACGGAGCGCCGCATAGTGGTCCGCATGGCCCAGTGTAACAAATTCAGCCCTCACCTGACGGTTTCTGTCTAAGCTGCCCAGGCAGGCCCGGCCCACGAAAACCGGATCGCGGATGATAGTCCCGTCTGCAAACAGCTTACGGAGCTCCTGCTCGAAAAAATTACTCATCTGCTCTGCCCCCGTTCCTTGTGTCCTTTTTGCTGCGGCTCCGGCTCCTGGGGCGCCAACTCGTCCCTGGATGGGTCACGGATGACGGAACGCCCCTTTCCATCCATCACCAGAGTGTCCAGGGAATCGTTGCAGATCTCCTCGCCGCTGATGATCAACGCGGTATCGGTTAAATGCACATCGCCGCATACCCTGCCATACACAGCACTGGTACCGGACAGAATGGGTGCACGGCCTGTGTCCGGCGAGTTCAGCACCATCCCGCAGTCGGATACTCTGGCGTGGCCGCAGAGATTACTCCCCCGGATATAGGCGTCGTCCTCCGCGCGGGCATGGGCGCTCAGGGCAGAGTTCTGGGAAACATAGGCGTTTCCGCAGGCGACGGACTCTCCAAACAGGGACGAGCCCTTGTCCACATAGGCATCGTTACACGCAATGGCGTCGTCGAAGATCCAGGCGTCATCTCCCACCTCAAAGGACAGGTTGCGCTCGCTCTCTACAAAGCCGCCCAGCTCCCCGGCCTTTACCTTCTTCCCGATATCCCGCAGGGCCCGGATGCGGTGGAGAAAGGGATATTTCTCATGGGCGATATCGGTCAGTTCGTATTTCTGATTGATTACTGCTTCATCTCCTTTTTACAGACAGGCGAGGGGCCGCCCCTTGGGACAGCCCCTCCCGTATGCTTCTGTCTCAGATTTTAGATGGCCCGCACTCTGCGATCCAACTATCCAGGCTCAGACTCTCCGCCATGAGCAGGGCCAGCTTGTGCATTGCCGCCCGGTCCTGGGCGTCCTCCAGCTTGATTGCCGTCTCAAACAGGCCCCAGAGCAGCTCGACGATCATTCTGCCGTCGTAGGGCTCCAGCAGTTCGCTGTCGGGCAGGGCGTCCTCGCCGCTCCCGCTGCGAAGGAGCTGCCGTTCCTTTGCGAGCAGGTCCAGGCTGGCCTGGAGGCTCTCCTGGGGCAGGCCCCAGGCTTTGGCGATCAGCATCACGCCTGCCTCCATGGGGGCTTCGTCCCCGATCTTATCCGGCCCGCCCAGGGCCAGGGCATTGACCGCCTCCTCGGTGACCTGTCGAAGCAGTTTTTCCGGCGAGGGATGGGTTTCGATTTTTTTCATCAGAGCGTCCTCCTTACTGATTTTGGGGTGGGTTTCCGACCACAACAATACCCGTTTGGGCGGCGAAAAGCTATCACCATACGCAACGAAAAAGCAGACACAAACCCAGCGATACCAACAATTCCTGGGTGTTTAGGTGGCCTTCTGCCAGAAGCTGTTTTCCCGACCTCCCGTTGCAAAAATGATAGGGCAGCAAACGCTGCCCTATGCCTTATCCGGAGCTATTGAAGATATTTTCACAGCCCACCTTTCTGTAATTTTTCTAAATCTGAGATCAATATTTTTCTGATAGTTCTTCCGCACTTGCGGCCTGGGGAGAGCTGTAAAGGTGTTATGAGTGTGTTAAGATGGGCTTTTAGGAGTGATTAGCTAGATAATGGGAATTATCAACAATCAGTCGAAAGCATCCTGGAATGATTTTCTCCTCTGCCGAAAATCGTACGGCGTTTGTATTAGTTTCCGTAAACTTTCATCCGAATGTGTTATGCATATCGCACAGCGCCACGTCCTTACAGTACTACTTCCCGACCAGAAATCGTGCAATAGACTGGAAGTTGCTTATTGCTGGCAAGGAAAATCTGGATTATCTTTGTGTAAACAACTTCTTGATAAAATAATTTATTATTAAGCATAAAACTAAGGGGTGCCTTATTATAAGGCACCCCTTGATTCATCAATACTTTTCTATACGGAAACGTTCAATATAATCACCTTGCATAAGTATAGAAAATTTTTCTGGCTTCTCTAAATTTTTACTTAGATACCTCTCAAAGAAGTCAAGAAGCTTTTGAGTAGAATTTGTCAAATCGACATAATTTGAATTACTCAAACTATCGCGTATGAGACTTATATAGTCCATCCGTTTGGAGTAATCACCAGGATCAACATTTAAGGGAGTTGGAATTAGAAGCTTATTTGCTCCAGAGGTATAGGCTCCTATTCTCTGTTGATGCGCAAGAAGAGCACATAATTCAGGATAGGTTGCATTTGTCGGATCAATATCATTAATATGTACGACTTCTTCATAACTACCAGACATAGATGTTCCAAAAATCTTAACAATTGGATCTTCCGCGGTGGAATCAATGGTGTACATAACATTTACACTTTGACCACCGTAGCCACCACCGGAATAGATACAATCTTTACTCAACATGTATACATGAAAAGAATGAGAAGATTTAGAACTTGGAGTAGAGTTTTTCGTCATATGGGGAGAGGAAAGAGTGAGCGGCAGAGACGTAACAATATCTTTTATCATGTGTTGTCGGTAGCCTCAAAAGTAAAGTCAAGGGAAATGGACTTTTCCGTATACGGCCAGTTGGTGGAAACATAAGTGGTTTTGAACGTATATGTGCCAGGCTCTGTAATGGGGCCACAATCATAGAGATATGCAAAAGCGACAGCGGTTTTATTATCTGGACCAAGCCAATATCCATGCAATGTTTTATCGTTGGAGGTAAGCTGCGTATCGTTCCAAAATGCTTTCCTGTTATCGTTTCCATAACCAGTAACTTTAATAATTACTCCCCAATGATCAGTTCCTTCTATCCACCCATAGTCATAAAGCTCCAGTGCAGTAACTTGTGGGGCAGACTTTCGCAGTGTTATTGTGGGAGCTGGGATAGGAGTAGAATGGGTTATTACATCTTCAGAACTAATAGTGATGGGAGAGTCGGAAGTTGCCGCAAACACTGGGACAGAAAGGCTTAAAGCTATGCAAAGTGCGATGAAAAGCGAGATAATTTTTTTCATAACAATCACTCCTACATAAATAATCACTCTACTCTTTCCAACTATAATTTTAATATATCAAACAAAACTTGTAAAGAGATAAATAGAAAAATTTATGTAAAATAAACATATTGTACAGTGAAAATATATTTGCCAACATAATTTACATTAGTAATGACCGTTCCAGACAAAGTTTCATTTTCGTAGGATATAGAGTCTCCACAAGTATTTGCAAAAAGTTTTTTATTGGTTAGGCTGGAGCCGTCTTAAGGCTACCTGTTGGGGGCGAATCTTTGTCGTAAACTCATAGTTAACTCTGAATTCAGAATATGCTTATCTTTCATGCGCGTTCCCTCGTTTCTTCTTTTGCTCAGTTTTTGTGCCTTGAGGCTGTTCCTTCACTGCGGTAATGACCATGACATTGTCATATAGCTCCTTATACCGTCGGATCTGTTCTTCCGTCAGGGAAACAAAGTCCTCCGCACCCAGCCCTGCGAGGAAGAACGTCCCGCAGACGATGTCATACGGGACTCCACGCTCATCTGACAGGGGGCGGTTGAAGGGCAGGCCCAGGATTTTGCCCTCCTCGTTTGCGATAATCGCCACCTGCTCCTTGAATGGGTAGATTGCTTCAATATGGCCGCCTACGATTTCCTGCATATCATTCAGCCCGCTGATCTCCCGCACATAGCAGGGTTTCATGGGCTCCACAATCAAAACCTTCATGATCTTTCCTCCCTCTTTTGATGTTTTCTCCTCCGGTTCAGATAATGAAAATCCGGCTTGGGGAGATCTTCCCGAAGCCGGTCTGTCTGATAGCAGAAAATAAAGAATTTATGGAGTTCCCGCTGTGGGAAAAATCGTAGATAATATCGGTATTTGCCAGTGTCGATTCGGAATGCGTAAAAGGCTTGTCTGCCGCGCATGAGTGCCTGGGGACGCGCTTCACAATATGCCCGCATGGAGGGAAGGTCCCGCAGAGGACCGCTGTCTCCCCGGAGGGCTCCCAGTAAGGTGTTCAATTCAGCCTGGAACGCTGGGGAGGCCAGCTCCTCATTCTTCTTTAACAGGGTGATTTCGACTTCGCCCGTATTGGTAAACACTCCACGCAGATGGGCCGTGCAGGCTCCCTCCTGTAATTTGGTCGAAAACAGATCGTTGACATCGAGCTCACCGCTGGTCAAGAACTGGTGCGGTTCATCGCTCACGGGATCTTCCGCCTTGCCTGGGTGGATGCTCAGGGAAGCTGTCGCCTGTCCGCTGTTTCGCGGGCAGCCGTTCCTCCCGATCCCGCTGCTGGACGATACGAAGCACATCCCGAAAGGCCATGTACTGCTGGATCTCTGCCGGGTCCTCGGTCAAAGTCCGAACTGTCTCCCAGCATGGACTCCCGTGACAACTGAAATCCTCCTGCACCACCAGAGCAGTATGTCCCTCGTCACCTGTCAGGTGGACACGCTGCCCGCGGAGTTCTTCCGCGCGGCTGTAGAGGCCATAGGCCAGACCAATGGCCTTCAGCGCCTCCAGTGCGTCCACGGTGGTATAAACCTGTTCTGTGCTGATATGTACTTCCCCAGACAGGGAAATGCTTTTGTTTGGCATAGGTTCTGCCTCCTGACTGATTTTAAGTTTATCGCCCACGGTCTTTCTTCCGTCTGGGCGAGAGCTGGCCGCAGGCGCTGCGGTTGATCCGCTCTGTCTCCCGGGGAACCTCCTCCACGCAGTGCTCCCATGCCTGCTTGAGTGGCTGTGTGGGCAGGCCGTTCTGCCGGTAGCCCTCCAGGATGCCGTTGTAATAATCAAAGGAGGGAATGGATGGTTCCTTGCACAGCTCCGTCATCACATAGGCCATAACCGTGTGCTCCTGCCCATCATGTCCATGAACCGTTACCGGCTCCTTCCCATACAGGTGAGGGTAACCCTCATAATAATCCAGGGAGCGCTCACACTCTGGCGTGATGTTCCACAGCAGGCCGTGTACTGTGCTCCCCTCCCTGGGAGCGATGGTGGCCACTCCGGCGCCCCGCAAATTGCCGCGGAACAGAAGTTCATAATTCTCCAATGTGACTGGTCCCACCACCTGGGCGTCTGGGCAGCGCTGGGCCATCTGATCCAGGTTGATATTGCTCCCATAGGCGAAGTACAGCTTTCCCTCAGCCATTTTCCAGCACCTCCAGCGCACCAATTTTCGCCAGTTCCCCAAACAGTACCCGTGCCTGCTCCTCCAGACCGTGCTCCGGCAGGACACAGTCCCGGTCCGTCATGCGGATGAAGTTGCTGCGTAGCTGCCAGAGATAGCTCTCCGTGTCCGGGAACTCAGTGGGGTCAAAGGCGGCCAGCCGGAGCTGTTCCAGGATCTCCGCCCCAGTCCCCTCATAAATAGTGTCATCAATTCGTATCTTCATGGTCACCTCTCCGCCTCACGGTGTTTTTTCTTCTTGTTTCGATTGACTTCATAGCTGTCCTTGTCGAAGCGCCAGGCCCGATCTCCATCCAGATGCGCCAACAGCAGATCGCGGGTCTCCCTGAACTCATCGCCATTGAGGCCCAGGCGCACCAACCACACCCGGAAGGTGAACAGCTCGTTGTCACTGTGGGTCTTGCGCATGATGGTGCTGCGCTGGGCGATGGCCTGGGCGGACATGGCGAGACAGAGGTTCACATAGGCAGCGGCCAGTTCGGGGTTCAGGGTGGAGTTGAAGCACCGCCACTCCACCGTGCCCCGGTAAAAAACGGAGTGGAGGTTCAGTGCGTAATAACGTGTCCAGTTATAGTGATCACTGCTGCTCACATTGCCCTCATACCAGATCTGCTCCAGTTGAGTCAGATCTGTAGTCTCCTCTGCGGAGAGCAGCTGGCGGGCCTCCCGCAGCATAGGTTCTCGTACCTTTTTACAAAAACGGATGGCCCGCACCTCATTTACCTGCAAGGCTTTAAACAGAAGATCCTCTTTGGAGTACATGATGCTGATGAGGTTCTTCAGACTCTGCCGGTTGTGGTTGGCGGCGTCTACATGAACGTGGATACCACAGGAGTCATTGACCTTGGCGCCGATCTGCTTTAGGCGCCGCATACACTCCTGGAGTTTGGGGAGTTCTGGATAGGTCAGCTTGGGGGTGACCAGCTCCACACGAAAATCTTTGATGTCATTTTCCAGATACTCTGTTCCGGTCCACTGCTCCCCAATAATGCTGGCGTCGCTGACCAGCTTCCACTCCTTGCCCGTGGGGTCCTTCACTTTCCAGGTATCATAGACGCCGCCTTTGGCTTTCGGTATGGTCCCAAAGTAGTCCGCCAGCGCTTGAGCGGCCTGCTTACGGGTGATACCGGTCATCTCCACTTCTACGCCGAAGCACTGGTCTTTCAGGCCGGTCATGCCGCATCACCCATCTTCCGCGGTTCTTCATCCACCGCCAGGATACGGCGGCCAATGGCTTCGATCACCGTAACGGTGACACTGTTTCCGGCCTGCTTATAGGCCTGGGCATCTGAGGTGAATGCCAGGATCTTGTCGATCTGCTCTTCCGCAAATCCCTGGAGCCGAAGGCTTTCACGGGGCATCAGGCGGCGGATGCGCCCGCCGCGCTCCACGATTCCCTGGATGCAGCTGGTCTCCAGGGTGTGTGCGATATCGTGGCCCACACGCCCACGGCGTGTGTTGCTGCCCGCATACCCCAGATCGACAGTATCACCTATCGCTGCTTCCTTGTAGCCGCGTTTGGTTGCCTCTTTGATCAGCAGGACCCCAGAGCGTTCTCCGCGGTGGTTGCAGAGTGTAGTTTGGCTGTATCGTGCGGTAAGGCACCTGGCGTTCTCGGTCGGTGTCGGCCTGCCGATACACAGATCCACAAAACAGGATCGTGCTGTGTCCGGCTCCATCAGATACAGCCCGGTCTTTACTCCTTTTCCTCCACCTCCGGCAGTCTGTGTACAGGCGGTCCCTCTGGGGTCATAGACTCTCGATCCCTGCGGCCCGCCGAGGACTTGTATAAGAGCTTTTCCGTCTGTTCCGAAGACAGGAAGTATTTTTCCGGCGCATCGGGGATCAAGATATCCGACAATGAACACCCGCTTTCGGACCTGGGGGACACGGAAATCCGCGCTGTTAAGCACCATCCATTCCACGCGGTACCCCAGGTCATTAAGCGTGGCGAGGATGGCAGAAAACGTCCGGCCCTGGTCATGCGTAAGCAGTCCTGGAACGTTCTCAAGCAGAAGATACGCAGGTCGTCTGGCTTGAGCCAGGCGGGCAATCTCAAAGAAGAGAGTGCCTCGGGCATCTTCAAATCCCTTTCTTCGGCCAGCATTTGAAAATGCCTGGCAGGGGAATCCCCCGCACAGGAGGTCGAAGCCGGGCAGGTCGTTTGGGTCGATTTTTCTGGCGTCGGGATAGTATCGTTCCTCCTCTCGGATGTCGTGGATGGCGCGGTAGCTGGCGTCGGCGTACTTGTCGATCTCGCAATGGCCGACGCACTGGAAACCTCCGATTCGGTCCAGTCCGGCCCGGAAGCCGCCGATCCCGGCGAACATATCAAAATAGCGTATCAGGTGATCTCATCTCCTTCCTGCTGCAGGGCAAGAAGAAAGCCGAGGACATTCTCATCCATGTCCCCGGCCTGTGCCTGCCGGCTTTTTTCTGTTGTCAGATCCAAATGGCGCAGTTCTTCCCGGATCAGCCCCCGGATGGCGGACAACAGGGCGTCCTGTTCATGGGCCTTACAGACCATCCTGCACACGGTGTCTGTCCGCTGCCCCACTGGGATGGAACTCAGGATGCGCCAAGCTTCCCGCTGCTGGGGCGATGTCAGAGAAAAAGAAAGGTTGAGCCGCCGCTTATCCGCCATGGCCGACACCCCGCGACATCTGCCCCACAAGGCGCTCATACCCTTTGGCGTTCAGGGATACGTCGTCCAGGATAAGCGGGCGGCACAGGCCGTCTGTGGCCGAAAGGTGGCGTTTTAAGAGCGCCGCTCCGCCGCCCAGGAAAATGGCGGGCATGGCTCGGATGTCCAGGCCGCTCTCTGTGACTGCCGAGAGCAGGTTTCGGGCGTACTTGCCCGCCTGGGTGTGGATGACCGCTCTGATCCGCTCGTCCATCCCGCCGGAACTGCCCCGCAGGGCGCTTTCGATCTGAGCGGTCGTCATGGACAGCCCGAACAACCGGCGCACCTGTTCGCTGATCTCATCAATGCAGCGGATCATGCCAAGTTCCAGGCTCCGGCAGGAAGCGGCGTTGGGGATGCGGTTATCCAGCCGCATCAGATCCACCGTCCAGCCGCCAATGTCCGCCACAATGACGGACGGCTCGTCCAGCAGTTCCGTCTGGGTCAGTACGGCGGCATAGCCCTGGGGAAACAGGGACACCTCCTGGATGGTGACGGTGTAGTCCTGCCCCTCGTAGCGAAAAGGGATAGCGCTTCCATCCCGATACAGGTATGAACGGAAGGACTTCTTGTCCCGGCCAAAGCTGGTCAGGGGCAGGCCCGCGGCCAGGTGGACGCTGGCGGTGTGCTCCGCACCCCGATGCTCCAGTTCCTTGGCGATGGCTGCCAGGGTGAGCAGATAGTAGTCCTCCGTCTGGGTCTTATCCCTCTGAAGCGGCTGGCGGCCGCTGCCCACCACATAATATCTGCCGTTGTACTCCAGTACGTCTTTCTGGGTGTACGGCTCATGTTCGTACTCTACCAATCCAGTGGGGAACGAAAAGTGTACAGTTTTCATGGCTGCGTAGCCATGATCCACGCCGATCACAATTACATCTTTCATCTGGTACTGTGCTCCTTCCGATCATGTTGTTTCTGAGGATTCAGATGGTAGTCGTGCAGGACCGCTGTGTACAGCTTCTGCTCGAATGCCCGATATGCCGGCGTGGTGCGGTCGAGGGGGAGAAGGACAGCCCGTTCATAGCAGGTTCCAGGCACGATCTCCCACCGAACCGCATGGAACTGATCCGCCAGCAGATAGCGCATGAGCTGGTGGCCGTTCATCATTTCGAACATCCCGCGGGCATCCTCATAAGGGAACTGCCCATATAGATCAAAGCCAGTCATCCTCTTGGCCGTGAAGTACAGCTTGAAGCCACCTGGGTCCAGTTTTGGAGCGATCTGCTCATAGAATGTCTTGGCATCCATCTCAACCAGCCCTTCTCCACTTGCGGGCCAGCCGTTCCAGAACCGTCAGCCTGCCGGACACTTTCCGCGCCGAGAGATCCAGTCCTTTCATCTGGTTCTGGATACGGCGGCGGATCTGCTTGAGCTGCCGCCTGTCGCCGCAGCCCTCCAGCACTACATAGCTGCCTTTTCCGTTGGCCAGCACTTCACGCTTGCCGCCCTCGTCTCGGAGACTGGCCATGAGCCGCTGGCCCAGGCGCTTGCGGTAGCTGTCTTGGAGGGCCTCCACATCCCCGCACACGCCATGCTTTTTCAGGATCGCGGCGATCTCGCTGGAATGGATCTCCATTCCCTCGAACAACGCCTCCAGGATCTCCTGCTCCGCCTCTGGCGGCAGTCTGGGCGGAGCAGTCGGCTTGGCGCCCGTGTTTTCCCGGTTCATCGCTCTGCCTCCTTTCGCTTCTTTTGAGGAGGATGCATCGCTTTTTCGGGCGGCGGATTACCACGCCAGGACTCTGGGGCCATGGAATTGATATGGCGGAGCATATCCCGCACGTTTCCACAGGTGAATTCCGGCTGCTCAAATCCATGGCGCTCTGTGTAAAGCGTCCACTTATGGGCCTCATGGGGACTGTCCCGGATGACCACAAAATACTTCCCGCTGCGGTCGCCATGCAGCGGTTCAAACCGTATGTCATCATAGAGCGGGCCGGACAGCGGGCAGTTGTTCTTGAACCAGACATAGTAGTGGTCCAGGATATAGGGGTCGGTGATCCCCATAACCACCTTGCTCAATTTCTGGAGCCGTCCGGCCAGGGCGACATCCTGACAGAACCAGTCATACCACCCGGCCTCACATTGAACAGCACGATCCTTTGAGGAAAAATCCCCGGCACGAAACCGCTCCTGCCACTGGCGGACACTCATTTCCGTCATAGCGTCCCCCTATCCGGCAGGAAACGCTCCATGAGGTCGGCAATGGTCCGAAACACCTCCGCCAATTCACGGGATTCTTTCACCGTATCTTCCATCTCGTCCCTGGTCATGCGGGTGCATTTAGCCCAGATCCGGACATTTTCCTCTGTGGGGTCCAGCAGCACCGCCTTTTCATACGCCTTGCAGAAGACCCCGGCGATCTTCCCCTCGCGGTCAATCTCCGCGTCCTTTTCCTGGATCTCCTTTTTCGCCTTGGCCAGCTCCACCGCCTCCAGGGCCGCCTGCTCCCGCTGCCCCTCCGGCAGGTTCTCCACTTGCTTGGTGATCTGGTAGCCCTGGTGGATGGACAGCTCCTTCTTGTCCAGCGCCTCTTTGACCGCTGCGGGGGCGTGCTCGTCGATCTGCATCACCTTGCCCATGGTGCGCTCACCCAGGCCAACGGAGTCCGCCAGTTCTTTGCGGGTATCAACAGGAGGAAGGTTCGGCAATGTTGCCGAACCTTCCTCGGATGGGTGGTATGCCTGCCCTCCGGCAGACATATTGGCCTTGGCCTTGGCTTCAATCTCAGGCTTGAGTTTCAGGGCGATCTTGCCCAACTCCCACTTGTCCAGGTTGCGGCGGCCCTTCTGGGTATCCAGCGCCCACTGCTTGGCCTCCAGCAGATCGTCAAAGGCGAACACCGCCATGTTGTAGGGGATGCCGTGTTTCTCACACAGGCTCTGGCGGTTATGCCCATCCACAATGACCAGCTCCTCATTGACGATGACCGGCGAGTAGCAACCATTCTGCAGCAGGTCCGCCTCCAGGGCGGCCAGCTGCTCCCCGCTCAGAGGGGGGAGCAGTCCGGCCAGCTCCGCCAGCACGGTGGGCGTGCGCTCCGTGCTGTGGTACACGATGCCTGTGTTCTTCATTAGGCGGCGTCAGCGCTGTCCGGCTCCTCGGCGGCCATGGCGGCTTCCTCCACCCGTCTGGGGGAGAGAAATTCCACCTCGGTGGCTTTGATCAGGAAGCCGGGCTGGCGGTCGGGGTCATCCGCGAAGCAGATAGTCTCAAAGTCGCCTACCGCGGCCAGCTTGCAGCCCTTCCAGGCGAACTCCGCACAGCGCTCCGCCAGAGGGCCGCGTACCTTGATGGAGATAAAGTCGGTGAGCCGGTTGCCGTCCCGGTCCCGGTAGCGGCGGTCCGAGGCGATACGCAGGATGGCGTAGGGCTTTCCGGTGGTCTCGTTTACCTTCAACTCCACATCGTTGGTCAGGTTACCGATGGCAGTGATCTTCAGCATAGTTCAGTTCTCCTTTACTTTTTTATAAGATGTTATATTTTAAGGTATAAGGGAAGGGCGTCCATCCCGAAGAATGGACGCCCGAAGTGTGGATCAATAGCCGGTGCGGGGGAGTGGGGTAGGCTTGCCATAGACCGTGGTTACCCACCGGCTGATGGCCTGCACCCATGTCCCGTTGTACACGCCGCCCACGTCCGCGATATTGACAAAGCTGGAGTTGGCGGGCAGGTTAGCCACAGCGGTACAGTTTAAGTAGGGAGTTTCCACCTGGGCAAAACCTGCGGGGGCTTGGCCAAACACAAACATGATCTCCGTCACACGCTCATTGGAGGCGAGGCCCAGGGCTGCGGGGGATGCGGCCAGGGTATAGGTCTGGCTGGTACTCAGATTATCCGCCAGGGTGCGATACTCCCCGCCGTTCACACGATAGGTGATCTTATAGGTGCCGGGGAAGTTATAGGTTCCGGTGATCACAGTGTCCAGCCGTACCTGGGCGGGGATGGTATCCCTCCAATAGAAACTGTCCAGCCGGACATTGGAAGTATTGGCGATGCCGGAGAAGGTGTAGCGCACCGGCTGGCCGCCCATGATCTCCTTGGGGCCGGTTTTTGTGATGGACACGCCGGTAGTCAGGCTCTTGTTTGTCACTTCAAAGCGGACGATCTGGCCCTCATGCTCCAGGTAGGCGGTGAGCTCTGTCTCATTGACGCCATAGTGGTTTGGGGCCTTGACCTCCCGGATGGTGTAGCGGGACAGCGGGAGCTGTTTGGAAACCGCAAGGCCCCGGCTGTCGGAGCGGATGGTGTCCACCAGATTGCCTGCCCTGTCGTAAATCTCAAAGATAGCCCCCTCCAGTAGCGTCCCGGCGGGCAGGCCGGTGGTGGGGTTGTAGTCGGCGGACTTCTTGATGATCTGGATTTGTCCCGTGATGGGGATGTTCTCCCAGGTGATCTCGGTGGTCCGGCCGCTCTTGACGTAGACCGTTTTCAGCTCTGTATCCGGCACATATCCCTCGTTCTCCAGCTCCCGCAGGTAGTAGCGGCCGCTCTCCGTGAGGTCCTCGATATAGACATAGCCTCTGTTGTCACTGGTGTACTGGCCGATGGGGTTCTTACCGCTGTCATAGAGCAGGAAGGTCACGCCGGGGATTCCGTGGCCGTCCGGGTCCACCTTATGGATGAGGATGCCGGAAAACGCCTTGTTGGTCACTGTTTTGCGGGTGGTCTCGCCGTCCTTGACGGTAAAATAGATGGGCGTATCGTCCAGCTTGAATCCATCCGCGGCCTCGGTCTCCACGGCGTAGTAGTCGCCACTCTCCAGAGGGAGGTACACTCTGCCGTTCTTCCCGGTGGTCACGGTGTCCACCAGAGTGTCATCCGATACCCGCCGGATCTCAAAGGTGGTGTTGGGGATGCGCTCTGTCTTGTCTGCCTCATTGACTTTGATGAGTTCCACACCGCCCACCGGCGCGTTATAGAAGTAGAGCTGCTGGGTATCGTCCGGGTTGACCACCACGGTCTGGCTCTGTGTGTCCGGGTCGATGGTGTATCCGGGGATGCTCTCCACCTCGGTCACGACCACCGTGCCGTTGATGCCGGAGAGGACGATCTGGCCCTCCTCGTTGGTCCAGTACAGTCCATTGGAGGACAGCTTGCCGCCCTCATCCAGGAGATAGGAGCCGTCCGCATAGGTGATCTTGAACTGCACCCCCTCCAGCGGGGTCTTGTCCTTGCTGGACAGCTTGTGGATGATGAGATTCCCCATGGGCTGGTTGCGGAACTCTACTGTGACGGTCTGGCCCTCCTGGACCTGGACGGTCTGGGGCGTATTATCCAGCAGATAGCCCGGCTTGGCGCGGGTCTCCTTGATGACCAGTGTGGTCCCAGGCTCCACCCCCTCCACCAGGAAGGTGCCGGTGGAGTCCGTCACGAACTTGCCGTTGTTGTTACCCACCACAGAGCCGTCCGATCTCGCCACTAGGAACTCCACATCACTCAAGGGGCTGTTGTCGGCGCTGGATACCTTCTTGACCAGTACAGCCCCCTTGGGCGCATTGGAGAAATAGAGGGTCACAATGTCCTGGTTCTCGCCGGAAATATAGAAGGACTGGGGCGCGGCGTCGATCACATGGCCGCTGTCGCTCTCCAGCTCCTCACAGATGTAGTAGCCCTTTCTGAGCCCCGTAACGGTAAAGGAGCCGTTGGCCGAAGTCGTATAAGTGCCTATCACGGTGCCGCCGCTGCCGCTGACCTCGCCGCCCAGGTATTTCAGCTGGAAGCGGCAGCCGGAGATCCCGGCCCCGGTCACGCTGTCCTGCTTGTAGACCACCAGGGCAGACAGGGGGATGTTGGAGATAGTGATGGTCTTATTTTCGCCGCCCTTGACATAGACCTCCGTAACCGGGTCCTCCGGGAGCTGGTAGCCGGGGGCAGGCTTGGTCTCTTTGATGGTCAGCCAGCCGTCCTCGATGCCCTCCAGGATGATCTGGCCCGCCTCATCCGTCTGGAAGGTGCCCAGGTCCCGCTGCTCCCCGGTCTGCGTCTTGTTGCTGGACCAGGTGATGTGGAACTCGGCGTACTGGATGGGGTCATGGGTGACGGAGTTTTCCTTCTGGATGGTGACGGTGGGCCGCTTGTGGTTTTCAAAATACACATCCCGGTTCCGGTTCGGGTAAAGCGTGACCAGTTGAGGGTTGGCATCCGGGAGGTAGGGAGACGGCACCGACTTTTCCGAGACCTCGTACACGCCGGGCAGCAGGTTCTCCACCGTGGCGGAGCCGTCCGGCCCGGTGGTCACTTCGGCCACGCTATGGCTGTCCTCCCCCTTGACCAGAAACACCGTGCCGGGGACTGGCGCGCCGGTGTCGGCGTCGCTCTTGTGGATGGTCAGGTTGGGACGCTTGTCATTTTGCAGGCAGATGGTGGCGTCCTTGCCTGGGAACAGCTCCACATGGTACTCCGTGGGGTCCAGGATATGGTTCGACACGGTGGACACCTCCTGCAAGGAGTACACCCCAGGCTCCAGGCCCTCCCAGCAGATAGAGCCATCCGGCCCGGTGGTGCGGTCCAGGTACCGGGAGCCATCCTCAATTTTGGACAGCCGGTAGGTGACGCCGCCCAGGGGTGTACCGTCCGCGCTCTCCTTATGCAGATGGAGACTGGGCAGCTTGGAATTGGTGAACACGAACTGCGCCTGCTCATTCCCGTCCAGGTGGATAATGCGCTGGGCGTCGTCCACCACATAGCCGGGACACTCCAGCTCCGTCACCACATAAGCACCCACGGGGAGCTTGCTGAGGTCGATGGTCCCGTCCTCGGACGTGGTGTACTCCTCCGGCCCCCAGGAGCCGTCCACCGCCTTGATACGGAAGCGGGCGTTGGCGATGGGCTTGCTCAAATCGGCGCTGTCCACCTTGATGAGATGGATGCCGGGCAGGCGGTCATTGAAGAAAACCAGTTCTTTGATGCCGTCCCCGGCCTTCAGCTCCACTTCCTGGGGTGTGGTGTCTAGCACATGGCCGTCCCCGCCGGTGTCCCGTTCCTCCACGCGGTAGGTGCCGGGTTCACAGTCTGTCAGCAGGATCTCACCGAACTGGTCCGTTCGGAAGATGCCCAGACTCTCGGCGTCCCGGAAGATCTCAAAGGAGACGCCGGGCATGAGCTCCATGCTGCCCCGCTCATATTTGATGATCCGCAAGCCGGGGAGTTCCTTATTGATGAAGGTGGCGGTGGATTCCTCGCCGGATACTACGGCCACGGTCTGCACCGTGTCTGTATCCGCCACCCAGCCGTCAATACCCGCCAGCTCCCGGACCTCCCAGCCGCCGGGGGCCAGCTTGTCAAAGACAATGACGCCATTGCGGGTCTGGCCCGTCCGGGTCTCGCCGGTCTCGATGTGCTTGATCTGGATGGTGACGCCGGAGAGGGCGTCGCCGGTGTCGCTCCACTTCTCCACCCGCAGGGAGCCGTAGGGTGCGTTCCAGAAGGTCAGGGTGGCAGTCTTGTTGTACTCCACATCGGCGTGCTGGGTGGTCTCCTCCGGGAGCAGGTGATACCGGGGCGGGATCTCCTCAGTCACGGTATAGTGGCCCTCCAGGGTCAGGGGAATGGTCACAGTCCCGTCCGGGCCGGTGGAGTAGGAGCCGACTTTCTTTCCCTCCGGGTCGTACACGGAGAACACGGCCCCCTCCAGAGGGATCTCGGTGCCCTCCTCCAGCTTCACGATCTTCAGGGCCGTCTCATCAGGATCGGGTTCCCCACTGTCCGTATAGCTGCTGACAGCGGCCACGTCCAGCTGCACCTTGTTGTCCAGGTCACAGATATAATTCTGCAAATCGCCATATTGGTCCTTCTCCTGGCACACAGCGTACATGGCGGCGTACTGGGCCACAGGTGCGGAGAGGGAGAGCTGGACATTGCCGGACTGGCCCTCCACGCTGTCGGCGGGATAGAGGACCTTGAAGGTCCCGGCATAGCCGTCCGAGGTGTACTTTGTGGTGACGGCGGTGATCTCGTTGTTGTTGGTATCCACGATCTTCGTGCCCTCCGGCACACTGTCCGGGTCGGAGAAGGCTAAGGACACATCGTAGTTATATACCCAGGTCTCACTCCAGACGGTGAACACCTGCTGCTTGTACTCCTGGCCGCCGATGGTCACGGGATAGGCCGTGGACTTGTCCGCCGTGACGGTCATTCGGGGCGTGAGCATATAGTTGTAGGTCGTGCCCCGCTTGTAAATGTCCTTGGCGGCGGCCAGGATGCGGTTGCCTCTGTCCAGTTCATCGCCGCTCAGTCCGGGGGCCACCTTCAGGTTGGAAATATCCCAGCTGGGGATCAGGTAGCACCAGAGCGCCATTTTGGTGGCGTAAAACGCCTGATATTTGTTCTCCAGACCAAGCTCTCCCAGGCTGCGGTGGGGATAGCCGTTGGAGATGATGCCCACCACCTTGGGGTCGCTGGCCTTTTCCTCGGCCAGGTACTTGATGCTCTCGCCGGGACCGACGGTCTGGGGCACGCCGTACTGGTTCGGGTTCACGCAGTACGCGGGAGATTCCTTGGGGCTCCCATCATTGGATTCGTACAAAAAGTAGGTGTATTTCTGTTTTCTGACCGTGCCGTTGATGGCGAGGTAGCCCAGCTCATAGTCGCCGTTATAGATGTCCACTTCGCCCAAGGCATCCTCCTCAGAGCTGGCCGCAAAGGCCGCCGTGGGCAGGAGGCTGAGTATGGTCACAAAAGCCAGGAACAGGGACAGTAATCGCCGTATCATGGTCGAAATTCCTCCTTAAACGCAAAATAGCGGCCCCCGGTGCAACACACACCGGGGGCCGCTTGGGGAAAACACAGTATTTTCTTACAGGGTTTGCAGGTATGCCAGGTAGTCCAGGGAGCCGGTCAGCAGGATGGCCATATCCCCACGGGTGATGGCATCTCCTTCCAGCGATCCCGCTGGGGCAAGCCCCAGTTCCGCTGCCTTTTCACAGGCGGTGTCGTAGGTCCAGCCATCCTGTTCCAGGTAGCGAAGCATGACTGTGCAGGCCATTTGCGGGCTGACCGGGTCTGAGGGGCCAAACAGGCCGTCTCCGTATCCGGCCATTGTGCCCATGGAGGTGCACACGCCCACGGCGACCTGTGCCCATTCAGGAACATCGTTGAAATTGGTGGTACACATCCGGGTGTACCAATCCGTTTCCCAGGCCACATGTTCCGGGTTCAGGATGATGGGGCTGATCAGGCAGGCCAGTTCCGCCCGCGTCAGGCCGTCCTCCAGGTGCAGTTCGCCGTTTTCATCTCCCCTCATGAGCCCCTCGGACTGCAGCCGGGCAGCGGCCAGCTCCTGGGGACTGGGGGCTTCTGCCGCTTGGACAGGGCCGGTCAGCATGGCCACGGTGGTGGCGCCAGCCAGGAGCAGGGATACCGATTTCCTACGTTTCATACTCGCTTCCTCCATTTCCTGTGTGGTGGGGGTCTACACTCCGAACCATACCACTGTTTTGGTGGAAAGTCGAGCGAAATCGGCAGACAGCATTACTCGGCCACAGCGGTGACGCACCAGCGGTAGGCCCACTGGTTTTTGACACAGGTATAAAGGGTGAGCCGGTTGTCGCTGGTGGATGTGGTGCCGCTGGTGTCGGTCTCCAGTACCTTTTCCACGCTGACCACCTCGTAGGTGCGGGTGCCCAGCTTGGTTGTCCAGGTGATGGTATCGCCTATCTCCAGCGTGTGGAGCTTGCCAAAGTCATTTCGGACACCGCGATTGTGACCCGCGATACAGCAGTTGCCGTCCCATAAGCTGGTGTCCTCAAAGTGGCCCGCACCCTTGGCCAGTGTGGAGCTTCCGGTCCCTTCATAGACCTTGACCGTTAGGCCGATGGCCGGGATCTTCAGAGTGCCCAGGCTGCCGTTGCCATAGTAGAGGTCTGATGTGACCTCTGTAAAGCCTGTGGACTCCGAAACAGAGGAGGATGTGCCGCCGTCAATGAGGGGATAGTTCACGGCTCCGGTCTGCGATACCAGCCCTCCGTCCAGAGCACCGGGAACCAGGTTGGGGGTCAGGGCTGTGCCGGAGCCGGGGAGATAGCTGGTTGGGCTGCCGAAGCCGGGCGGGACCAGGGCTGTGTTCTTGCTCCGGTCCACATTGGGATCTTCCCACTCATAGATCGTATCATCGCTGGTGGGCCTGCCGAACAGGTGATCCTCTGGGGCGTCCATCGTGTATTCCAGCGCGCTGGCCCGACCAACGCACAGGGTGCATATCATTGCCGTCAGCAGAAAGACGCGCAGTTTCAATCGGAACTCACCTCCGCTCCTTAAGCTTCTTGAATACGAACACACCGCCGGCAGCCAGGATGACGACTACACCGCCGACCAGCAGCGGCATCTTCAGGGTGGAGAGATCCACGCCTGCGGACGCTGTGCTGCTGCCTGATTCAGGCTCAGTGGACTCCTCCGGGGCCTCCATGCTGCCGAAGATGGCGGTATAGGTCACTACGCTGCAGCCGGTCTTGGCCACCTCGCCGGTGTAGTTGGCGGTGACCGTGTAGCCGGTAGCATATTGGTAGCTGCTGGTACCGGTGTAGCTGGCTGCGGCGGTGTAACGGGTGACTGTGCCGCCCGCGCCGTCCGTCTGCTCGGAACTGCTCCACTGGACATCTGCCAGGGTCAGGGTCTTGCCCTTCTCCTCGATGCTCTTTGGGATGAGGGAGAGGTCCGCCTCGGAGAGATTGGGATAACTGCGGGTGGCGGAGAGAGGCTGGGTCTTGGTGGCATAGCCGTCTGTGGTCACCTGGACGCTGGTGTGGTCCAGGCGGAGCACGCCGGTGTAGCCCTCCTCGGTGGTGACCTCCAGCTCGGCTTCCAGCCCCTGGAGGATTTCCTCCATGTTGCTGGTATCACTAGGCCGGGTGACGGTCTCAGTATGGGGCTTGGTGTCCACCCCCACCTCGTCCTTCCGGGTCATATCCAGCAGGTAATATAACCGCCCATTCCGCACGAAATCCTTTGTGGGGATACCGGAGGGGTTGTCTGAGAGGGAGAGCTGGTACACCTTGTTGATCCGGGGCTCATTCTGTTCCTCGTAGGTGTACTCCTCCACTGAGATGGGGTAATAGCGGGCGCTCTCACTGGTATCCGCCTCGGCGGCCAGGGCGGGGATGCTCCCAGCCGTGATCAGGGCCAGGGCACACAGCGTTGTAAAAAGGTGTTTGATCATGATCGTTCCTCCATGTTTTGTTCTTTTCAGCCTGAATGATCATCTGGTTACAGTCTGTCGCAGATCCCCCCTTTCCCGGATGGGGCCTCGCTGCTGTAAATACTCATTCCAGTCCTTGCCGCAAGGAGGCGTCCGGGACTGCACCATGTAACCTGCGGCCTCGTACTTGGCCCGCAGGCGTTCCACTGCAGACTGGCCCGGCTCATCTGCGTCCAGGCACAGGACAATGTGCCTGAGCTGCGGATTCTCCCGCAGGTATGTATCCAGCGCCCCCTCATGGAGTCCGCACAGGGCCACCGCGTTGCTGGTGACCTGCCGGTGCAGGGTACAATAGCTCATGAGGTCAATGGGGGCTTCAAAGACAAGAACCGCATTCAACTCCGGACGGCAGGGGAGGCGGAAGGCCGTATTCTTGTCGCTGCCAGTTACGTCGCCTTTGAAGCCGGGGCCGCTCCGGTCATAGGTGCCGCGCTTGCTGGCGAACACCGAAGTTCCAGACCTGTTCCGCCCCACAAACACGCAGTTGTGGTGTTCGGCGTCCTCGTACAGCAGTCCTGCCTGGATAAATCTCCGGATCACCTGGGGCGCGATGCCCCTTTTTTGAAGATAGGCAAACACGCGCCGCTGATCCGTATTGGGGAGTGGCAGGGCAAAGGGAGGCGGGGGCTCATCCTTCTGTCTGTCCTGGCCTTTGGACGGCACCGACTTTTGAGGGGCGGGGGAATCCCGCGCCCAGCCATGGTAGTCAAGCAGATATTCCACCGCCTCCGGGAAGCTCTTGCCGCAGAACCGCTGGAGGAAGGTGATGGCGTCTCCGCCGACGCCCTCTGAGTAACGAAACCAGGTGCGCCGGTTTTTGATGCGCAGACTGTCCATCTCCTTGGTGGTGTGGTAGCTGCCGACCCGCCTGACCTGGTAGCCCAGGGACTCCAGCAGGTCTGGGAGATCGGTCTCTTTGGCGATCTCCATTTCTGCGTCTGTAAAGCGGTTCTTCTGCTGCTCGATGGTTTTTCCCTCCTTCCACAGAAGCGCAAAAAGCCCCCCAGGGTACCCGATTCTACGTTCGGGCACCCTGGGGGGCTTTCTCTGACTTATGTTATAGGGTGGTTTGGGGGCGCACTCCGGCTGCTATGCGTCCTCACCACACTTTTCCTGCGTGGCCTCCTTCTCTGCGGCTTCCTCCTCAGCCTGTTCCAGGGCCTCCTCGATCAGACTCAGGACGAACTCCCGTTGGGTCACCTTGCGGCCACTGCGGGCGCTCTCGCGCTCCAGGTGCTGCTTGATCCGCTGGAACAGTTCCTCCGGGATTTGGAAGGCCATCGTCCTGCTGCCATTGTTCGCCATAGTCGTCTTACCTCCATTTTCTTTCATCTCGTAGTATTCCATGAGTAACTCTGTGATGTACTGGCTGGTGGTCTGTTCCCGCTGCTCCCGCTCACCGCATACTTTGGCGTGGAGCTCCAGAGGAATCTGGGCGCATAAATTTTTCGTCTCTGCCATAGTCTGTCGGCCTCCTTCTTGTCGTTTGCAACGCAAGTATAGCCGGAAAGCCAGGGAAAAGCTATTACCAACACCATCAAGGAATGGCGAACAGACGAAGCATAAGCACTAAAAGGAACAGTGCTGCGGGGAATGAAAAAAGCCGCCTGTGGGCTTCAGGTATTCTGAGGCCAACAGGCGGCTTGATTTTTCTTCTTGTATGCCCTGGCCGAATGCGGAGGAGTTCGAAACACTCACTTCCCTAAAAACTGGATTTTGCATCACCCCCAGGGCCCTTCTTTGAAAAAGTTTGCTCTGACTTCTAAAATTAAACTTTTTTGTGCTGATTTCCTCTAAAACCTTTTAAAATAGAAGAAACACCGCACTTCTGTGCGGTGTTTCTTCCGTGTATCTTTTTTGTCTACACATTTTGGTGGACCTAATCGGGATCGAACCGACGACCTTACGGATGCGAACCGTACGCTCTCCCAAACGGTTCACTTATATGCCCCCCAAACCACCCGAAAATCGACACTCATACACAGAATTTTGTCGCAAAAAATTAGAAAATGTATATGGCCTCGTTTCATTCTCAGGCTGAAAATGTCTACAAATAGGTCAAAGAAACTTTCTTGCATTATAACTCGCATATTGTTGGGATGTCAACACAACGGAAACAATACGGTTCGCATCCCCTTGAGGGAATGTTGAAAATTGAAGATTTCGGACGATATGTTCGCATCCAAAGCACTCTCGTTGGAGGGTGCTTTTTTATTTTAGGAGGTGGAAAAGTGAACGGCTCAACTGTATTTGACTACTACTACGGAGACGAAAGCAGTCAATTTTCTTTTTACCGCATACCCCGCCAGCTTATCACCGGGCAGCAATTCAAGAAGGTCTCCACGGATGCAAAGCTGCTGTATGGCCTCCTGCTTGACCGGATGGGCTTGTCTGCACGGAATAGCTGGTATGATGACGCCGGGCGTGTCTACATATTTTACACGCTGGACGAAATTCAGGAGGACTTGAACTGCGGCCATGAAAAGGCCGTCAAGCTGCTGTCTGAGTTAGATACAGACAAGGGCTGCGGACTGATCGAACGCATGAAGCAGGGGCAGGGCAAGCCGACCAAAATCTATGTCAAGCGCTTTACCACCCGCCAAGTGACCGCTGAAACCATTGTGCCGCAGGAGGTTCCCAGACTTCCGAAAATCGGAAGTCAAGAAGTCGGAAAATCAGAAGTCAAGAGTTCCGAAAAGCCGAAGTCAAGACTTCCGATTATCAGAAGTGCAGACTTCGGAAAATCGGACGGTAATTATACTGAATCCAATCAAACTGATTTTAGCTATAAAAATCAATCTATCCATCCATCGCCTTCCGCCGAGCAGCCGGGATGGATGGATAGAAGCGAGTATCTGAGAGAGATCAAAGAGAATATCGAGTACCCGTTTCTTTGTCAACAGTTCAACCGAGACGATGTGGATGAAGTGGCCGGGCTGATGGCAGATGTGATGTGTTCCACCCAGCAAACGATTCGGATCGGCGGCAATGACATCCCGCTGACGCAGGTGCAGGCCCGTTTCTATCGGCTGGACTACTCCATGATGGTCTACGTCTTTGAGAGCCTGCACCGAAACACCACCAAAGTCCGCAACATCCGTGCTTATCTGCTGACTACGCTGTTCAATGCGCCACTGACAATGAATAACTACTATCAGGCCGAAGTCCAACACGACTTCGGCCTTTGATTTTGGTTGAAAATGTGGCTCAAATTGAGACACATTTTTCAACATAAAACTTGAATATGGAGGTAAATCAATGTCCAACGAAAAGAAAAACCCGCTGATTGGTGCGTTTCGGACACCTGTTTCCGGAGCACCGCCCACTCCCGCACCGGCTGAACCGTCTAAAGAGGCCAAGGCACCGGTCATTCCGACCCATCCTGCCAAAGCTGCCGTTTCGCCCACCAAGCCGGACGAGGTAAAAAAGCCCGCTGTGCCTGCCAAGGATGACAAAGCGGCCAAGGATGGCAAGCCTGTCGCTGCACCGTCTGCTCCCGTTAATCCTGACGAGAGCAAGAAGCCCGCCGAGCCTGTCAAAGACGATAAAGCAGCCAAGGATGGCAAGCCCGCTGTGCCGCCGGTCACACCCAACAAATCTGACGAGGTGAAGAAGTCTGCCGAACCCGCTAAAGACGATAAGGCGGCCAAGGATGGCAAGCCCGCTGCGGCCCCGGTCACTCCCACCAAACCTGACGAAGTGAAAAAGCCCGCCGAGCCTGTCAAGGATGATAAGGCAATCAAGGACGGCAAGCCCGCCGCTGCACCGTCTGCTCCCGTTAAGCCTGACGAGAGCAAGAAGTCCGCCGAGCCTGCCAAGGATGATAAGGCGGTCAAGGACAGTAAGCCTGCTGATGCTCCCGCCGCTCCCACCAAGCCTGGCGAGGTGAAGAAGTCCGCCGAACCCGCCAAGGACGATAAGGCGGTCAAGGATGGCAAGCCCGCTGCGGCTCCGGTCGCTCCCGCCAAAGCTGACGAGGTGAAGAAACCCGCCGAACCTGCCAAGGACGATAAGGCAGCCAAGGATGGCAAGCCCGCTGCGGCTCCGCTTACTCCCGCTAAACCCGACGAGGTGAAGAAGTCCGCCGAACCCGCCAAGGACGATAAGGCGGTCAAGGCTGATAAGCCCGCTGATGTTCCCGCCGCTTCCACCAAGCCTGACGAGGTTAAAAAGCCCGATGAACCGGCCAAGGCGGCGGTGACGCAGAAATCGCCGGAACAGCCGAAGGATGCTACTACGGCTACCCGTACCGCAGATGGGCCAAAAGGCTCTGCTGTGACCAAGGTGTTTGAGGATCGGCTGGATGCCCCTGCCGAAGCTGATTTTTTCAAGCTGCCCATCCCCAATGAGGGAGAAATTTACAGTATGGCCGTTCATCCGGCATATCTGAAGGACTTTCTGGATCATCCCTTTACGGTGAACCGTGAGACGCAGGACTATAAAGACCTGTTTGAGTCCATCAAAAACTACGGTATCCGTGAACCCGTCCTCTGCCGCCCCGGCCGCAACGGCGGACTTGAAATTATTTCCGGTCATCGCCGCCATGACATCGGCGCACAGCTGAATTACCCCATCCCTGTTCTGATCGAGCGTGTGGACGAGGATGACGCACAAATCCAGTGTGTAGATGGCAACCTCCACCGCAAGGACATTCCCATCTCTGAATTGGCCCGCGCCGCGCAGATGAAAATGGACGCTTTGAAACGCAAGGCTGGCCGCCGTTCTAAGGCGGACATTCTGGTAGGCAAAGCGCCGATGAAGCGTAGTGATGAGCAGGTTGGTGAAGATTTGGGCATGAGCCGTGCCAGTGTGCAGCGTTTGATGCGCGTCAATCAGCTGGAGGAGCCGTTGAAAAAGATGGTGGACAAGAAGGAGCTTCCGTTGGACACTGCCGAACAAATTTCTCACATGAAACCTGCCGAGCAGAAAACCCTTGTTGACGCTATCGAGAAAGAGGGCGGTAAAGTCCCCTCTAAGACTGAGGCGACCAAACTCAAGGAGGAAAGCCGTGCCGGTACGCTCACTCCGCAGAAAATCGAGAAATCGGTGGCACCTACCAAACGAGAGGTCAATCCTCCGTTGAAGGTCACTTTTCAGGATGACGAACTCCGTCCCTATTTCCCGGATGAGGGGACTACGGTTGCTACGGTCAAGCGCACCATGTTTGAAGCGCTGGATCTCCGCAAGCGCGCCATCGAGCGGCAGAAGGCCAGAGATGCAGAAAAGAGCGGTACGGCTAAAAAGCCTCCTACACCGACGAGGTAAGCAGAAATGGAAGAAAAACGAGTTTGTCAAGGCTATACCGTGATCGACAGTCTACGGGTGGGCGAGGTCGAAATCGTCCTCGCCTATAATCCGAAGGATGTATCTCCCTATGTGACATGGAAAGCCTATGCACATTCCGGCTTTCAAGACTTCAATTTCGGAAATTATTTTAGCAATAAACAGGCCGCCAGAGCAGATATGATTGCCAGAGCCAGAGAAGCGGCCCGCGATTTACCGCCCGGCCATCGTGATAAAGAAAAATTTTCCCGCCATCGGAAAAAGCCCGACCGGGAACGCTGACGCCCGTAAGGGCGTTTTTGCGTCTCAAAATGAGACACATTTCGACAGGAGGTGGTGATAGATAGACTATCAGGAGCGAATGGAAAAGGTGCAGAAACTCACTGACCAGCTGGAAACGGGCATCACGGAATTGTTCAACAGTGAGCAGTATGCCGCATATCTCAGTACCATGTCTAAATTCCACCGTTACAGCTTCGGCAATATTCTTTTGATTTTGTTGCAGTGTCCCGGTGCTTCTCAGGTAGCCGGATACGGTGACTGGAAAAAGAATTTTGGCCGACAGGTCAAGCGGGGCGAGCATGGCATCGCCATCCTCGCCCCCTGTCCTTATCGCAGGCAAGAAGAAGTGGAGGAAACCGCCCCGGACGGTTCATCCAGCAAATCAGTCCAGTGGGTACAGCGCATGAGCTTTCGGACAGTCACCGTGTTCGATATAAGCCAGACAGAGGGGAAACCGCTGCCGGAAATCGCCAAAAAGCTGACCGGCGATGTAGTGCAATACGAGAGTATGGTGGCCGCGATCCGCAGCATTTCCCCCTATCCCATCCACATTGAGCGTTTCCCCAGCGATGCCTATGGCTGCTGCAATTTTGTGGAACAACGTATTTTTGTCCAGCCCGACATGAGCCAAGCACAAACCATCAAAACCATGATCCATGAGGTCAGTCACGCTAAACTCCATGCACCAATAGAGGACGGTGACGGTGAAACACCACCACAGCGCAAGCGGCGCTTTGTCCGGGAAATGGAGGCTGAAAGCGTGGCCTATGTAGTCTGCCAGCACTTCGGAATTGATACCGCTGATTACTCTTTCAGCTATGTGGCCGGATGGAGCCACGGAAAGGATCTATCGCAGCTGAAAGCATCATTAGAACTGATCCGCAATACCGCCGCAGAACTGATTGACGGTATCGACCCACCGAAAGAACTGCCGCCGCCTACACAGAAAAAACAGCGAACAAAAAGGAGAAATGCCTATGAGCGCAGTTGACGCCCGGAAAGAACACTATGAGGCCGTGGAGATTTTAGGTATCCCCGGCCTTTTCACTACCCTCCGAGTAGACCGAACCACTATCCCCAAAGGCGTGTATGCCTATGATATGCAGACCAGTGAACAGGATTGGAGCCAACCTTGCCTGCTTGCCCGGCATATCACGGTGGAGCATTTCGGCACCGTCCTGACCGCAAGCCCTGTTCCCATTCCGCCCAATGGGTATCTCGATTTGTCCCCCGGTGATTTTGAAGGCCAGTTCTGCGGCGAGCGTATGACGCTGGCTGATTTTGAAGCCAAATGGCTATCCCCAGTCAAACGACCGCCCAAGAAAAAGGTGCTCCATAAAGCCGCACCCCGCCGTCCTGCACCGATTCGATGAGGTGCGTTATGGGAAAAGAAATCAGTTTGATCGCGTTTCTGGACGAAGTGGTGTCCCGGAATACGCAGCATTACAGAAAAGATTTTGAACTGGATGCTCAGAAACTGCGTGACGCACTGAACAGCCCCTATATGGATGAACGGATATTCTACTTCATGTCTCGCCCTAACGGGACATGGTGTGTGCTGGAACGGGATGTCTTTCTCCGAGACAGCGACGGGTATAAGATTTGGACACACTATGCGGATATGCCCGATGGCATCGAAGCCTATCGCGTCACCATCACTGGGCGGCGCGGCACAGCCCCTATGGGTCATGTTGTGAAGCTGAATTACCGGGAACAGGTACAGCGGGTCATAAAAGTAGCTATCCCCTTTGATGATGTGGAGCTTACTTTTTACTCCGGGGAGAAGTTTCGTATGCCGATGGAGCAGTACAGAAAGCAGCGGGAAGAAATTTTCTTTGAGTATGGAGCCATTCAGAATTTTCGCTGCTACCCCAAAAGCGAGGCGGAATTGTACCGCGTTATTTCGATGGAACATCGCTTGCAAAAGGGCTGGCAGCCCAAAACAAAAAAGGGGCCGGACACTCCGGCCAGATAGGAGGTGTTGAGCCCATGCCTGAAAAGGACAGTGAGGACAGCTTTTATTATTTGAACGCATATCAGGACGATATTACGCCCGGCCAGAAAATGACGATCCTGCATAACATTTCTTTCAACGATTGGCGGGCCGGCCCTCATATCGCCCCGCTGGTCACGCTGACGAGAGAGGAAGTCACACAGCGCAAGGAGGCCAGCATTACGCTGGAAAAAGAGCTGTACGCCCAGCTAAAAAAACTTGCGGCGGCGTGGGATGAACAGGCCGCACAGACGATGCTGCTGGAACGGGCGCTGGAATATCTGCAAACGCCAGAGGTCGAGCATACCTCCAATGAGTGGAAACAGGACAAAAACGGGATATGGGAGATCAGCAACCGCACCTATAAAATGCGATATAAAATCTCCTATGAAAAGGCCGCCGATGTTTACCTCGTCAGCTGGGGAATCATCTACAACGCACCTAAACAGCCAGACAGCAACTACCGGAATTATTGGGGAGACAGTATCTATGTCGCGCGGCAGGATAAGAAAAAATACCCCAGCATGGAGGCCGCACAGCATTATATCCAAGGCCGGTTTGACCTGTATTGTCACCTGTTCCGAGAAATCTCCCCACCAGTCCCCAATGAGTGCAGACGGATGTTCAGTATCAACGGCTATTTGGCGGCAGGGTACACGCTGGCTCCACCAGATAAGGAAGAACCCAACAAGAAGGCCGTTGATGACCTGCTGGCCTGTCTGGATGACGCGGATGCCGCAGTACCTCCAGCGGAGAAGCCGAAAGTGCATATTTCTGAAAAGAAGGCTGAACGCAAAAAGTCCGTTCCAGTAAGATAGGCGGTGTGTCATGGGATACAGCCGTTTAGAACCGGGGCGGGAGTTGGAAGTCCGCGAGTACATCAGTTTTCAACGCGGCCGCGATGGCTTTTGTGAATTGATCGAGTGCAGCGTGGATGAATTGCTGGAACGCAAAGCCGAGAGTATTGTCCGTGAAAAAGAACTATGTCAGCGTATTGATGCCGCAGTGGAAGTATGGTCAAAACAGGCACAGCAGACCCAACAGTACATGAAGGCGCTGGAATATGTCAAAACGCCGCCTACACCTCATACCTCAAACCGATGGACGGTCAATGAATATGGCAACCATGAAATGAGCAATATGGTGTACCGCTTTTCATGGCGCGAGTATGAACACACCGAATGGGATAGGACGCTGGAAAAATCTGTCCCGAAATCATGGGAACTCACATGGTCAGTTACATTCAACACGCCGCATAACCCGGACTATTCCGGCGATGGCTGGAAGATAGCCGGTCAGGACAGAAAAATTTTCCGGGATAGAGCGTCTATGGAGAAATATCTGCAAGGCCGTATTGCAGCCTACGCTGACCTGTTTGTTGAGATATGCCCACCAATCCCGACAGAGCATAAAGACCGCTTTTCCATCAACGGACAGTTGATGCAGGGCTACATGGTAGCAACTAAAGAGCCGGAACGCCCGGATCAAGGCCAAGTGGATGCCCTGTTGGACTGCTTGGACGACGCGGATATGCTGGAGGTGCCTACTCTCGCTCCTAAGAAACAGCATCCCCAAAAGGAAAACCACACGATCAAAAAGAAATATTCCCCGACACGGTAGGACAGCGGCGCTCTGCGTCGCTGTCCCAGCCAGCATGGAATTTTGACATCAAAATTCCGCTGGTTAGGGGCGTACCCCTAAAACCCCGTGCCGTCCGTCGAAATGTGTCTCAAATCGAGACGCATTATTTTTTACAAGGAGAGTGATGTCCCTGTGCAAACCGACTATTCGCCATGGGGCGAAATACAGGCTCTTGAAACGCTGTATCCCGGTATCCACCTCATCACAACACCCGGCCACGGCGGCATCATGGCGGAATGGCCCGCCTATCTTGAGCTGTCCGTCGCCGCGCGTAAATGCGGCTTTCGTGAAAACGGCTGCCTTTGGTTTGAAGAGGATTGCTGTGAGCAGGTGGTGCTTCGTGAACTGCTGAATCGTGGGATGTGGACGCTGCCGGATCGAATCAGCGACCCGGCAAAGTTTGAAGAAGGAATCAACCGAGTCATCCAGCAGTATCACCCGGACTATTGGTCAGAGCGAGAAGCGGGCCGCACCGTTCCGCAAACCCGCAAAGTGCGAGAGAAAAACAATCTGTCTATCCGAAAGGGGGAACAAGCCGATAAAGCCATATAAAACAATGACGCTTCGCCTGAACGCCGCGGAGTACGCGCACCTGTGCCGACAGGCAGAAGTGACCGGGCTGAAAAAGGAGCCGTTGGTACGGCAGCTCATTATGGGCGTAAATCTCCGGCCCCGTCCCCCCGATGCCTATGCCGACCTGCTTCGGGCGCTGTCCGCCATCGGGAATAACATCAACCAGTTGGCCCATCAAGCCAACGCCAGGGGCGCAGCCACCGGTGACGAGATCACGGAAGCGCTGCATCTGGTGCGGCAGGCCACACGATTGGTGCGGGAGCGGCTTTGAATGGCGTATACGAAGATCATTGTCATTCATAGCCGATTGGACAGGTGCCTGGGCTATACGCAGGACGAGGAAAAGACCTCTCTGGAAACGGTGCTGGACTACGCCATGAACAGGGATAAGACCGAGCAGAACTGCTTTGAAACTGCGCTGAACTGTGACCGGGAAACCGCCTACGCAGACATGATGGACACCAAGCGCCGCTGGGGCAAGACCAGCCGCAAACGCAAGGGCTATCATGTGATTCAGTCCTTTGCCCCCGGTGAGGTCGCGCCGGAGCAGGCCCACGCCATCGGCGTCGAATTGGCACAGCGGCTTTTGGCGGATAAATACGAAGTAGTGGTGTCCACGCATTTGAACAAGGCGCACCTACATTCACATATCGTATTCAACAGCGTGTCCTTTGTGGACGGTTCCATGTACCGTGACCGTATTTCGGACTTGCTGGGCGGCTCAGGGGTGGGTATCCGGGGCACATCGGATGCGATCTGTCTGGAGCATGGCTTGTCGATTATTGAATCCAGTGAGCCATCCGTCAGCCGTGCCGAGTGGGAGGCAGAAAAGGCGGGGAAGCCCAATTTCCGGGGGCTGGCCCGTGCGGACATAGACACCGCCATCGCCAACGCCTACACCATGCGTTCTTTTTGGGGAGAGTTGGTGAAAATGGGCTATCAAGTCAAGCGGTATCCCCAAGTAACCCATGCGGCGGTCAAGCCGCCGGGCGGTGCGCGATTTCTCCGGCTGGACAAGCTGGGGGCCGGGTACAGCGAGGCGGAGATATTCTCCCGTCTTACGGAGAGCCGCATCGGCACAGCGCCGCCAATCAGCGACCATACCCCTATCCTGCCGCAGCGGTATTTCCCCTATGGGCGGTGCTACCGTGTGAAAGGCCGTTTGCCATTAAAGGCAGGCCGCGCACGGGGCTTCCGGCTTCTGTACCTGAAATATCTTTATCTGCTGAGGAAGCCGCCATCCCGGCGCAAGACCCCAGTCTCACGGGCAGAGGCCATTAAGTTTGACCGCTACCAAGAGCAGTTCTTTTATCTTTACAAAAACCGCATCGACAGTGTGGAGCAGCTGACCATGCAGCAGGAGGCGCTGCAAGCGGAGATCGACGCTCTGACTGACCGCCGGGCCGATTTGTACCGCCTGCGCCGAAAAGCCCCGGATGATACGGCTTGTTCCGAGGAGATCGGCACGATCACCGCACGGCTGCGGGTACTGCGCCGGGAGCTGAAGCTGTGCGCCCGCATTGAAAACGATATTCCCACGGTGCGGGCACAGATGGAAATTTCAAAGGAAAGGAGCGACCATGAAAAAGCTGATAAAAGCAGACCTGAACAAAGTGCTGGAGCTGACCGCGACGTACCAACCCATTGACCGTGATAGCCTGAAGGCGGAGTTGGAGATTTTGGAGCAGAGCCGATACAACGATTATCTCTTTCTGGCCCGGAAAGACCGCTTTCGGTTGATGCCCCTGTCCGAGGTCTACACCGCTGGCAGTGATGCCAATGGGTTTCTCACTCTATTTGAGGTACAGACCCGCTGGCCGGTTCTGGCACTGACGCTTCATGTGGAGTATATGGAAAGCGGCATCCACCGTGGGAACGTGATTTTAATGGACTATCCTGAACTTGTCCGGGATGTGGTGCTTTTTGAACGGCTCCCCGATACTCAGCGGGAGGGGCACATCAAGCAGCTGATAACCCGCTGTGTACGGTATGCCCCGCAGTGTACGATGGTGGATCTGATCGAATATTTGAAAACCGGGAGGTGAAAGAAAATGGACGCAAGTGGAGAAGTGGCCGACCTGATGGTAAAGGAGAGTATCCAGCTGACGGAGGAAAGCATCAAGCTGTTGGCGGCAGGCTGTAAAAACCTGACCGCCTTTTTATATGCTCTGGCGAAGGATAATAAAAAGCTGGTGGGAAAGACCAGTATGAAGCGCCTGCTGCGGGAGGGCAAGGAATTGAAAACCTTTTGCATCAAGGCCGAGGATTTGAACGACTTCCGCAAATACGCCAAGCCCAATATCCTCTTTGCCGCGATCCGGGATACAAAGGAGGATGACGGTGTGGTGGCGCTCGTCACCAATACGGATTTTGTATCCCCGGTCAATCTGTTCATGCAGCGCCGGGGCTATCCCGCCCCCACGCAGACGCAGGAGGACGATACCGTAAAAAAAGACGCACCCCGCACTCAACAAGGGAACTCCTCACCAGAGCGCGGGAATGGCTCGACAGTATCGAGAATGAGCCAGACGACGAGGACTACTGATACGGCTGAGAAAATCAGCGATATTCCCACGGTAAAAGGCCGATTGGCTGTGTTGCAGAAAACCGCTGCGGGGATGCGGGACGGTCAGGCGAAGCAGCGTTCCCAGCCCACACAGCAGAAATCAAGATAACAGGAGGAATTTTTTGTATGGCAAATCTGGAGCAGATCGTGAGCCGTAAGGCCGAAAACGATACGAAGTGGAAAGAAGCCCAGCAGGCCGAGAGGGAAAATACTACGGCGATGCAGGACGCCGGAATCACGGAGATCACCAGCAATCCCGAAGCATACGCCCGCTATCTGGAGATGCAGGGGGACAACCCCTCTTACAGCGCCGGCAATATCGCGCTGGTGATGTTTGGGAACCCGGAGGCCACCGTGTTCGGAACCCGTGACCGCTGGAAAACGCTGAACCGTTCCGTTATGGACAGCGAGAAGAACAACGGCGTGAAAATTTTTGCCCGCTCTCCTATGGGGCGCGGTTATACGCTGGCGGATGCCTATGACATCAAGCAGACGCAGGGCCGGGATATTTCCCGGATCACCTTGCAGAATGACAGTAAGGAAATGGAGGCGGCGTTGACCACCGTTCTGAATTATGCCGTTGTGCCGGTGGTCATTGACAAGGAGCTTCCCGCGCCCGCCTTTTATGATTCGGCCAATCTGGAACTGGGCATCAACCCGGACTACCCCGACAACGAAGCCTTTGCGGCGATTACCGCCGAGGTAGCCCACAGCCGTTTCCATGCCAAGGGCGCCAATGCCAGCTATGACCGCGGCGAGTGTGAGTTGGACGCACAGAGCATTTCCTATATCCTCTGCCGCAGATACGGGATTGAACGGCCTATGCCGGATATGTCGAACCTCGCTGCTCTCTATGAGGGCTGGGAACCGCAGGAGTGCCGACAGGCTCTCGATAATATTCAGGATACCAGTAAGCAGTTTGGGCGCTCCATTGAGAAAAATCTGGAGATGGGCAAACAGCGCAGCCGTGCCCCGGTACATCGTCCTACCCGGTAAAGTCCCGACAACAGGGGGTGTCTCCCCTTTGGGGAGTATGAGCCACCGCCCACCCCTGTCAAGGCCGCACGATTGCTGGCGCAATCATGCGCGGAGTCAGCCAGTGCGCGCACTGGCTGAGCCTTGACCGGGCTGTTCGCTGGCTCATTACGTAATCAAGGGGAGGACACCCCAAAAGCCGCTGACAGCGGCTTTTGCCATATTGGGAGCGCGGCGCGTCCAACGCAGTGCCAGCGAGCCCGTCAGCCCGCCCCGCCGTGAGCCATCGGCGGGGCGTTTTTCAAAAATGCGGCTCAATTTGAGACGCATTTCTACATTATATCAATATGGAGGAACCACTATGAAACGCACAGTATCGTTGTGCATCACCGCGTTGCTCTCCTGCCTGTTGACCTGCCCAGCCTTAGCAGCGGATACGCTGCTCCTGACTCCGACGCTCTATCCCACAGAGGTCAACGAGTACGCCAGCGGAGAGGAAATGCGGTTGGAGCGCACCTATTGCCTGTCTCCCACAGATGATCCGGCCAGCATCCCCGTCGGCGATTTTGACCGGGAGGGCTGGCACTACACGCTGTTGGATGTGACCCGGCAGGAGAACTCCAAGAGCGATGAGAAGGACTATGCCGAAACCTACACGCTGAACATGGACACAAAGGACATGGAGAAGATCATGCCCCAGCTGGCTGCGGAGCGCACCGTTACCACGGAGGACGGTTACACCGGGACTTTGGTGCTGGACACCTCCAGCATCAAGGTAGAAGCTGCGGGCTATAACACTTCCACCAAGACTGTAACGGCAACCCGAACCTACCCAAACCTGTCTGATGCGGATATATCCTTTGTCCCCAAGAGCATTACGGACAATGGCCGCACGATGGAATTGGCAGATGTGCAGTGGCAGGAGTCGGACGGTTTTTATCATGCCTCGGCTACCTACACAGGAAAGGTATCCAACAAGTATGCTACTGGCTATATTGTCACGGCGGATTATTCCGGTGGGGTAGTCCGTACCACGATGGACGATACCATTTACACCGCAATTTTCAGTGGGACGCCTATCCAGCCGGAACGCAGTGCTTTCGACTGGCGCTATCTGCTGATTCTGCCCGCTGGTGCCGGTGTGGCTGGCCTCGTTGTGCTGGGCCGTAATTGGCTGAAAAAGCGAAAGAACGAAAAGAAATGGGAGGAGTACACGAAATGAAATGGAAAACCTTGTGCCTGACGGCGGCATTGACCGCCGTGCTGGCTGCGGTGCCCGCCTATGCGCTGGATTACACGGTGGACGCCCCGGAGGACTATCTCTTTGGCAGGCCGACCAGCGTGGAAACTGTTATGGAGTACGGAACGGACAATGTTGACCGCAGCAAGAACACGGCACTGATCCCGCCCGCCTTTGGCAGTCCCACCAGTTACCTGCCCGATACGGGTGAGCCCCTGACGCCTAACCTGACCCCCGGCGCCCACAGCGGCGGGCTGGTCAGTTCCGTCGGATCTGTTGGCGGTGTGCCCTATCCCACAGTGGATAGCGGCGGCAGCTGGAACAGCACGGCGTACACTCCGGTTTCCTCTGACCTTTATTACAGCAACGGCAGTTTGGGAACGCTGAAAATCCCGGCCATCGGTCTAACCGTCAAGGTCTATGAGGGGACGGATAGCAACGCACTGAAAAAAGGAGCGGGTCATTTCAGCGACTCCAGCATTTGGAATGGGAATGTGTGTATCGCTGGGCACAACCGCGGCGTCAACAATCACTTTGGACAGATCCACACGCTGACCGTAGGCGATACCATCACCTACACGACGAAGCTGGGGACACGAAGCTACACCGTTACCAGTGTGTCTAAGGTGCTGGAGACGGACACCAGCGGCACAACGGCCAGTAGTGACAACCGCCTGACCCTTTATACCTGCGTCAGAGATCAGTCGGTATATCGCTGGATGGTCTGCGCTGTGGAGCGCTAAAAACTGAATAGCGGCAGTCAAAATGCGGCTCAATTTGAGACACAATTCGACGATGTATTTCGTGGCCGTTGGATGATTTTTTGCGAGTTGTGTGAGATTATGACATAATAACGGTAGGCAGAAATGCCAATCATTCTTATGTCTGGAGGAAATGCCATGAAAAAACCATACACATCCTTTGTCACCGGATTGCTGGTTGGCGTTGCCCTGTTTAGCGGCACCACCGCCTATGCCGCTGGCATTATGGCGGAACGCAGCACCAACCGTATTTTTGTGGACGGAAAAGAGGTGCAGGTCGAAGCCTACACCATCCACAACAACAATTTTATGCAGCTCCGCGATGTCGGAAAAGCGGTCGGTTTCAATGTTTATTGGGACAGCGACAACGGCTGTGTGCAGGTGGAAAGCGGAAAGCCCTACACCGGAACCGCACCCCAACAGACCGCCGCAGCCCCCACAGACGGTTCCCGGTATGTTCCCAAGGTGGGTGATGTGATCCGCTGCGACGACGGGACGAACTATACCATTAAAGATGTATCCCGCTGGGATAAAAACGCCTTTTCCAGCGCACCGCTGGGAGAGCTGCCCATCGCCACCTGTGATTGGAGCAAGCTGCCCCAACCGGAAATGCCGCAGGCAGAAGCGCGCCATTTCACAAGCGGCGGGCAGGACTACCTATTCCAGCGCAATCTCTACGAAACACGCCGGATGCTCTATACCTTGTATAATGCCATCGGGGATAACCCCGAAACATGGCAGAATGGCCAGCCGGTGAAATTCCCCAGCGGGAATGACAAGGTGAAGATCAACCTGACCATTCCCGCAGAGGTCGCGCCCCAGAGCTTCTGGCCGTGGCGGGCGGAGCAGATCACGGAACTGTTCAACTCCTGCCCGCCGGGGACTTACTCCATGGAGGCATGGGATGTCTACAAAAACGGCGTGTTTCAATACACTGAGTACAGCATCCATGTAAGCTGAAAATTTCATATCCACACGCAGGCGGTATGTGAAAAGCATACCGCCTTTTTTATATCCAAAAAATTCAGGAGGAACGCACTATGAAAAAACGATTGATCTCCATGCTGCTGTTGGTGGTCATGGTGTTGGGAATGCTCCCGGCCACGGCCCTTGCCGCCAGCAGCGAGGAGGAAGCCCTGGGCGAGGTCAATATCTACAACGGAGAGCAGAAGCTCTCCTACCTCTCCATCAATGGCCGCATCCGTGAGCTGATCTACACCTATTTCAACCATGTGGATGCCAACGGCAGGACGAAGGAGATCCCCGCGTACTGCGTCAATCCGAATACAACGGGTGTGCCGCAGACTGTGGCCCCCGGCGAGAGTATCAAATACATCGCCAAGGAAAAGGGCAACGATCCGAAGGTCATGGGTATCATCGCCAACGGCTATCCCACCCGCGGCTTATCGGAACTGAAGCTGGAGAACAAGTACCACGCCTACTATGCGACCAAGATGGCGCTGTGGTGCTACCTGCTCCCCAACTGGAATATCAACAACCTGAAGGTCAATCCCAACCTGACCGGTGCGGAGCTTCAGCGGGCGCAGGCTATTCTCGCCGCCGCCAAGGACATCTATGTGCGTGGCACGGCGTGGAGCAAGGTGCTATCGCCCCGCGTCACCGCAGCGGCTGACCGGGACACTGCTTATGCCGTTACAGTAGACGGACAGCAGTACAAGCAACAGGTGTTTACGGTCCACTCGGATACCTGGGTGTGCGACTATGCCATCCGTGTTGCATTTTCGGACCCTGCTTCTGTTCCCGCAGGAACGCGCATCGTGGACATGAACAACAAGGATATTACGACGATCACCACCTCCGGCACCGGAGATGGCTATGATGGGAAATTCAAAGTCCTATATCCCGCCGCTGCGGTGGCAGGCAAGACCGGCAGCGTCCAGCTTTCCTTCTCTACTAATGTCTATCAATATGCGGTGTTCTATGCCACCTGCGCCGAGGTCAACAAGTACGGCCAGCTCCAGAATTATATGTGCGACACCGACCCAACTACCACAATGAAGCTGTCCACATACAGTAATTACAGCGATGGTGAGAAACCCGAAGTGCCTGACACCGGTCTGAAGCTCATCAAGCTGGAAAAGGGTACGGATACCCCGCTCAGTGGTGCGGTCTTTGAGGTGGTCGATCCTGATGGAGCCACTGTCGGCACCTTCGCTACCGGCTCGGATGGCACCGTGACCATCCCTCTGACGCTGGCGGGGAATTACACTGTGTACGAGCGTGTCGCGCCTTTGGATCACCTGCTCAGTGATATGCCCGCACAGAATATCAAGGTTGAGTACGGAAAGGTGGCGGAGCTGACCTGCTGGAATGAGCCTTACGGAACGCTTCGCATCGAGAAGCTGTCCGACACCGGGGCGCACCTGCCCGGTGCCATGGTGCAGATCAAGCACATCGAGAGCGGCGTGACCTACACCGCCGAAACCAATTTTGCGGGCTATGCCATCTTTGACAACATCAAGCCCGGTGCTTACGAGATCAAGGAGATCACCGCGCCCTCCGGCTGGCTGAAGGACGATGCCACCTATACGGCTTCCGTAGCCACCGGCGAAACCACGACCTTTTCTCTCGTGAACAAGGAGCTGCCCGGTCTGCGGATCATCAAGTATGACCGCAAGAACATGGTTGCCATGCCCGATGTCACCTTCGAGATTTTCCGAGACAGCGTTTCTCTCGGCAAATTCCGCACGGACGAGTTTGGCGAAATCCTCCTGACCGACGCTGCCCCCGGCACCTACCGCGTCGTGGAGATGGATACCGGCAGCGATGGCCACATCCTCGACACTACGCCGCAGGAGGTGGAGCTGTCCGCTGGTGATGGCATCAAGGAGCTGCTGTTCTTCAACGATGTGAAGCCCGGTATACGGCTTATCAAAGTGGACAGCACCGACCCCAGCAAGGTCATTCCCAATGCAGTTTTTGAAATTAAGTCCGTGGCTGGTGACTACGGCCCCAAGGAATTTACCACCGACCGGAACGGCGAGATCGACCTTTCCAAGCTGCCCACCGGCGCTTATGTGGTAACGGAAAAAGCCTGTGAGGGCTATATCATCGACCAGGCCCAGCGTATCATCCAGCTTGACCCCAACGAGGACGCACAGTTCGTATTCACCAATACCATCAAGCCCTCCTTGCAGATCATTAAGACCAGCTCGGACGGGAGCCGCCTGAAAAATGTTCATTTCCGTATTGCCAAGATCGAGGACGGGACGCATTATCTCGACCGCACCACCAATGAACAGGGCGAAATTCTGATTGCCGATTTGGAGCCCGGTGTGTACTCCGTCAAGGAAACCGCCACGGATTCCTCTCACATTCTGGATGTGCGGGAGTACCACATGGAACTGTTTCCTGGCAAGACCAGCACTCTGACCATCGAAAATCAGAAGCGTCCCAACCTGACCGTCTACAAGCACGATGCCGACACTGGTGAGCCGATTGCCAACACCGTGTTTGAAGTCCGGGCGGCAGACGGCCACAGCGTCGATCAGATCAAGACAGACAGCGAGGGCAAGGCGGAGCTGAAAAATTTACTCCCCGGCGTGTACGAAATCTCGGAAAAGTCCGTGCCGTCCCCGTATCTGCTGGACGCGCCCTCTCAGCTTGCCACCCTCTACCCCAACCGCGACCACACCGTGTATTTTGAAAACCATCAGAAGCCCGCGCTGACCGTTAAAAAGGTGGACAGCGTGACGGGAGATCCCTTGCAGGGTGCGAAATTCCATGTTACCTACGCCAGCAACAATACCGGCAGCGGCGAGATCAACGACCTCGGCATCTACTACACCGATGAAAACGGCCAGTTTCAGCTCACCGGCCTGCGGGACGGCTGGTACAAGGTAACGGAGCAGGAGCCGCCCACGGGGTACGCCATCAAAGAGGCCACGCAGGAGGTCTACATTAAGTCCGGCACTTCCAAGACACTGACCTTTGAAAATATTCCCCTCTCTGCGCTGGTGGTGTGGAAGTACGACAGCGTCACCGGCGAAGCAGTCAGCAACGCCGTATTTCAAGTGAAATACCTCGGCGGCACCTCCGGCACTGGCGGCACAGTCATCGGCACCTACAAGACTTCCGCCAATGGCAGCTTCACCGTGACGGGGCTGAAAGAAGGCACTTATATCGTCGAGGAGCTTGCCAGTGACAGCAGCCATGTCATCGACTCCGCGCCGCAGACAGCGTACATCAGCGGCAAGCAGCAGGATGTGGTGCAGCTCTATTTTGGAAATTCTCCCAAGGGGAACCTGCTGGTGAAGAAGATCGACAGCGCGACCCACAAGCCCCTTTCTGATGTGGAATTTATGGTGACGACCGCAGACGGAACGGTGGTGGGTGACGCCAACGGCAAATATGTGACGGACAGCGCAGGTACTTTCGCGATTACAGACATCGTTCCCGGCACAACGCTGGTGGTAAAGGAAACCCGCGCAAGGGACGGCTATCTGCTGGACGATGCACCGCAGGCCGCAACCGTCAAGGCAGGTCAGACGGTGACGATGGAGTTCCGCAATCAGCCGCAGGGCTCCCTTATTATCAATAAGCTGTCCAGTGCGGATAAGAAAACACCCCTGGAGGGTGTGCTGTTCCAGATCACCTATTCCGATGGCAGCTTCGTGGACAATGGCGCACTTTCCAGCAAGGGCTTGTACCGAACGGACAAAAACGGCCAGATCATTCTCAGCGGCATCACTGGAACGGTTATCGTAACGGAGGTGGAAACCATCAAGGGGTATCGCATTGACGATGCCACCCGCAGCCAGACCATCGAAGTCCGCGCCAATGATACGCAGACGCTTTGGTTTTATAACCGACCGATTTCCGGCATCCTGATCCACAAAATTTCCAGCGTGGACGGAAAGGCCATCCCCGGTGTGACCTTCCTGCTCTATGACAGTACCAATGCCCCCATCGCACAGGCCACCAGCGATGACCGCGGCTATGCCTATTTTGAGGACTTGTCCGCTGGCCGCTATTATCTGCGTGAACTGGAAAACGAGGGCTATGTGCGCGACACACAGAAAAAGACGGTCTATGTCAAGTCTGGCGAAACCACCGAGGTCGAATGGGAAAATACACCTATCACCGGGCAAATCCAAATCACGAAGCGCTCTGCGGACTACAATCCCACCAACGGTTTGCCTGCCGGGACGCTGCTGGAGGGTGCGGTATTTGAAATCACCGATAAGGCAGGAAATGTTGTTGATACCATTCGCACCAATAACCGGGGATTGGCCGTCTCCAAGCGGTTGCCCTTGTCGCGGTATTTTGTGCGCGAGGTCAAGGCACCGGAACATTACGGTATCAGCAAAAAGGAACTGACAGTCTACCTTGAACATGAGGGTCAGATCGTCCGCATTGAGACAGAGAACAAGAGCCTTGCTACTGGCGTGTCTATTACCAAGACCGGCCCCAAGGAGATCATGGCCAATCAGCCGGTTCGGTATGCGTTCTCGAATATCGCCAACACCTCCAATGTCAGCCTAAGTAATTTCTACTGGCGGGATACTCTGCCCGCGCAGGTACGGTTGGAAAAGGTTGTGACCGGCACCTATAACTTCCCCGGTACTTACAAAATCGTCTACCGTGTCAATGGGGGCGATTATCGCACTCTGGCCGATAACCTTTCGACTGGAAAGAACTACACGCTGGCTGCATCCTCTGTGGCGCTGGGGCTGGCCGCCAATGAGCGCGTGACGGAGATCATGTTCGTATTCGGACAGGCCCCGGCGGGCTTTAGTCAGGTCGAAGCACCCTATCTCCACTGTAAAGCTGTGGCCGGGCTGCCCGCAGGTTCCTTTGTAAATGTAGCTGACGCAGGCGGCACCTATAACGGAACATGGGTGCAGGCGGTAAGCCGCTGGGTGACATCCGTATATGGAAAGCCCACTGTTCCTAAGCTGCCTCGCACGGGATATTGATGCTGTCGAAATGTGTCTCAAATTGAGCCGCATTTTAGAGGCCGTTCCTGAAAAGGGGCGGCCTCTTTTTGCGTAAAGGGGGATTACATGAGACGAAATCAAAATCAAAACCCGCTGCTTTGGCTGCTGCCTGTGCCGATGGTGCTTTGGCTGGCAGCGCTGCTGGCAACGGAGTACAAAGCAGGAATGACGGTGTTTACGCTGATGGGGCGGCTTTCATGGCTGATGGAGCATCCCTTTTCTGTGCGGTGGACGCCGCATACGCCGAAATTTATGCTGTGGGCACTGGCGGCCTATGGCTTTGCCGTGGCGCTATACCTCTCGACCCGCGAGAACCGCAGACCGGGCGAGGAGCACGGCTCCGCAAAATGGGGCAGCACCAAGCAGCTGAACGCCAAGTACCGGGACAAAGACCCGCGCAATAACACCATCCTGACACAGAATGTCCGCATGAGCCTGAACGGGAAAATGCACCGGCGCAATTTGCTCCAGATCGTGATCGGCGGCTCCGGCGCAGGCAAGACGAGGTTTTTTGTTAAGCCAAATCTGATGGAGGCAAATTGCAGCTTTCTTGTGACTGACCCAAAAGGCGAAACGCTCCGGGCGGTAGCCCCGCTGCTGCTCCAGAAAGGCTATGTCATCAAGGTATTCGACCTGATCGACCCGGCCCGGTCGGACAGCTTCAATGCCTTTGCCTACATCAAGGACGATAAGGATGTGATGAAGCTGGTAAACAATTTCATCAAAAACACCACGCCCAAAGGCGCGCAGCAGAATGACCCGTTCTGGGAGCGCTCGGAAATCGCACTGGATACAGCTCTCATCCTGTACCTGATCCATGAAGCGCCGCCGGAGGAGCAGAATTTTGAAATGCTCATCTACATGATTGAAAACGGCGGAGCCAAAGAGGACGATGATGACTACCAATCTCCCTTAGACCTTCTGTTTGAGGCACTGGAGGAGGAATTCCCGAATCACATCGCCGTGCGGGAATATAAGATTTACAAACAGGCGGCGGGCAAAACAGCCAAAAGCATCCTAATTTCCGCAGCAGTGCGGCTGTCTGCCTTTATCCTGCCGGAGATCCAGAATATCACCGCCAAGGACGACATGGAACTTGAAAAAATGGGAGAGCGCAAGCAGGCCGTGTTTGCCATCATCCCGGACAACGACAGCACCTTCAACTACATCGTGGGTATGCTCTACACCTGCGCCTTTCAGAGCCTTTACTATCAGGCGGACAAGGTGCATCAGGGGGCGCTGCCCGTTCCCGTGCGGATGATGATGGACGAGTTTTGCAATGTCTCTCTCCCGGATGACTTCGGCAAGCTGCAAGCTACCATGCGAAGCCGCAACATCATGTCTACCATTGTTCTGCAAAATATCTCCGCGCTAAAAGCACTGTTCAAGGATGACTGGGAAGGACTGATCGGCAACGCGGATACGCTGCTGTATTTGGGCGGAAATGAAGTCAGCACCTTCAAGTACATCTCGGAGCTGTTGGGAAAGGAAACGCTGGATACCCGGACGCGCAGTGTATCGAAGGGGCGCAATGGCTCCGGCAGTGTGAACTATCAGCAGACCGGGCGTGAACTGATGACGCCCGATGAAGTGCGGGCGCTGGACAATGACCGCTGCATCCTGTTCATCCGCGGCGAGCTGCCGGTGATGGACAGAAAATATGACATTCTGAAGCACCCCGATCTGAAGCTGACAGAGGATGGCGGAGCCGCACCGTATATCCACCGCCCCGGCCTGACCTATGCGCTGGAGGACTTGCCGTTGTCCACGGACAGCTGGGAGTCCATTGAAATTATTGAATGAATAGGAGAATGACACCATGAAGAAGAATCGTATTCCGTCTGAAGCCGACCGCAGGACTATCCGGGCCGGGCGCTGCTATGGGGCGCTCGTTTTGACTGTGCTGGCCTGCGCTGCTCTGACCTGTTCTGCATTGGCTGCTGACGATCCCCTCACCATCGTCAGCAACCTGTCCGACTTTGTGTTTTCCATCATCAAGGCATTGGGCGTTATCATCCTCGGCTGGGGCATCGTGCAGGTGGGTATGTCCATCCAGTCCCACGATGCCAGCCAGCGAACGCAGGGCTTTCTGTGCCTGTTCGGCGGCCTGATGATCGCCTTTGCCAAGGAAATCTTGACCGCCATTGGCGCGGTCTAACGGAAAGGGGCAGGCCGTGGAGCCTGCCCCTCTTACTTCTCTGGAGAAATGGGGTGAAATTATTTGAATAACTGGATCGTCGGCAATCTGCAAGCGTCCTTTGATACATGGAACGAAAAGCTGACAGAGATATGGAGCCTTGTCACCACCACGCCGCAAGCCTTTCGCGGCGGCGAGATTTGGAACACCATCGTCACTATCAATGACGGTCTGAAAGCCTTTGGTTATGGCTTGCTGGTGCTGTTTTTCGCTATGAGCGTGTTCCGCTCTGCCGCCAGCTTCCGCGACCTCCAGCGCCCGGAATTTGCCCTGCGGCATTTCATTCGCTTCATAATCGCAAAGGTGGCCGTGGGAAGTGCTATGGAAATTATGACTGCCGTGTTTTCTGTGTGCGGTGGCGTGGTGCAGTCCATCATGGGCAGTATCGGCGGCATGAGCGCCGCCAGCGTGACACTGCCGCAGGAGATAGCTGACGCTATCGAAGAAGTGGGCTTCTTTCAGTCCGTCCCCCTCTGGATGGTCACATTCTTGGGGAGCCTGTTCATCACAGTATTGTCATTTATTTTGATTATGACCGTCTACGGGCGTTTTTTTCGGCTGTATATGTTTACGGCTCTGGCCCCGCTGCCGCTGGCCTCTTTTGCGGGGGAGGATACCTCTTTTATGGGGAAAGCCTTCCTGAAAAGCTATCTCGGTGTCTGCATGGAGGGTGCTATCGTGGTGCTGGCCTGCCTAATCTTCTCCGCCTTTGCCGCCAGCGGCGCGCCGATTGCGGATACCTCGCTGCCCGTTGTTACGATGAGCTGGCAGTATGTAGCGCAGACCATTTTCAATATGCTGATATTGGTGGCCCTTATCAAAGGTGCGGAACGCATCGCAAAGGAGATGTTCGGGCTATAAGACAAGAAAACGGCGGGCCGAAGCCCGCCGTTTTTCAGTCCTCATATTCAGGGATGGGTACGCCGTTGCACAACTGAAAGCCGGTGATGGTACGCCCCTCCGCATTGGCACGGTGCAGGTCATTTTTGATCTGCCGCTCGGCCAGCCGCAGCATTTGCCGTTCCTGTACCCACTCCACCACCGGGCGGAGCCAGCAGGACAGCGCCAGCAACGCGAAAAGTGCCAGGACACCGTAGAACACAAATGGATGTGCCGCCGCCCATTGGGGGTAAAGGCGGCCTACGCCCAGCCAGACCAGAATAGGCAGAAGTTGCAGGCGCAGGAGCAGAGCGAACACCAACCGGATTGCAAAGATAAACAGAACAAATGCGGCGAAAGCAAGAAGTACCTGTTGCAGGATCGTCATAGTAAAAACCTCCTATATTTGGTACTTCTATTATCTCATACCTCAAAAATCGTGTCAAAAAATCGAAAAATAAATCAATTCAGAAGAAATGCGGCTCAATTTGAGACACATTTCGACAGCAGAAAGGAGCAGCCAAATATAAGACATGAAGCGGTATCAAATCATTTATGCCGATCCTCCATGGCGATATGAGCAAAAAAGTATGCAAGGTGCAGCGGAAAAGCATTACCCAACGATGAGTATTGCTGATTTGTGCGTACTGCCAGTTGCGAATATAGCCGCAGAGGACAGCACACTATTTCTGTGGGCCACATTCCCGCAGCTTCCTACTGCACTTAAATTGATTCGTGCGTGGGGTTTTACTTACAAAACTATTGCGTTCCTCTGGCTGAAAAAGAACAAAAAGTCTGATAGCTGGTTTTATGGCCTTGGCTTCTGGACAAGGGGAAATGCGGAAGTTTGCTTATTGGCAACAAAAGGGCACCCAAAACGCAGGGCAGCTAATATTCACCAGTTCATCATTTCTCCGATTCAAGAACACAGCAAAAAGCCCGATGAAGTGCGAGAAAAAATTGTAGACCTGATGGGTGATGTGCCGCGGATTGAATTATTTGCCCGCAGCTATACAGAGGGTTGGGATGTGTGGGGAAACGAAGTGGAGAGCGATATTGACTTATCAAAATACATTACGGAGGAGTGATGAACATGGAAATTAAGATACCCAAAGAAGTCCGGCAGCACAGCGAGACGATTTTCTTCGGCTTGTCTACTCGCCAATTTATTTGTGCGGTGCTGGCCGTAAGCGTTGCTATCGGCACCTACTTTCTGACGAAGGGAGCTATTGGCAAAGAAACCGCCAGCTGGGTGTGCATCGTGGCCGCCGCGCCGCTGGCCGCAGCTGGCTTCTTCCGCTATAACGGCTTGACCTTTGAGCGGTTTGTGTGGGCTGTTATCAAATCACAGATTTTATGTGCAGGGCCGCGCGTGTTCCGTTCCGAAAATCTGTACTGCAAAATTCTGAACGAGAAGGAGAAAAACATCTATGATTAAAACGCTGATTGCCGCAGACAGAAGTGAGCGCGAGCGGTTCCGAATCCCTCGCAGCGTCCAGCAATCCATCCCCATCCAAAAGATCTATCGGGACGGCATCTGGCAAACCGGCGGCAAGTTCAGCCGCACATGGCGCTTCGCAGACATCAACTATGCACTGGCCTCCCATGAGGATCAGAGAGATATGTTTACGGCCTATTGCGGCGCACTGAATAGCCTGCCAACGGATGCCACTACCAAAATCACCATCAACAACCGGCGTCTCAACGGCGCGGACTTCCAGCGCAGTGTCCTGATCCGGGAGCGAGGGGACAGTCTGGACAGTTACCGCAGGGAGTACAACCGCGTCCTGACCGACAAGGCCGCAGAGAGCAACGATCTGATTCAAGACAAGTACATCACGGTTTCGGTGGCTCGGAAGAACATGGATGAGGCCCGCACCTTTTTTCACCGGGTAGACGCCGATCTCAGCAAAAACTTCGGACGGCTGGAGAGCGGCGCAAAGGCGCTGGACAACCAGGATCGGCTGCGTATCTTCCATGACTTCTTCCGCCCAGGCGAGGAAGAACACTTCCGCTTTGACCTGAGCGATGCCATGAAGAAAGGGCATGACTTCCGGGACTATATCTGCCCGGATGGGCTGTGCTTCAAGGCAGACCATTTCGAGTTGGGTGGCAAGGTGGGCCGTGTCCTGTTTTTGCGGGACTACGCCAGCTATATCAAGGACGAGATGATCTCCAAGCTGTCTGATTTTCCGCGAAACCTCATGCTGTCCATTGATATTCTCCCCATTCCCACCGATGAGGCCATCCGGGAGGTGCAGAGCCGTATCCTCGGCATCGAAGCGGATATTGCTCGGTGGCAGCAGCGCCAGAACAGCCGCAATAATTTCACGGCCAGCATCCCCTATGAGCTGGAGCAGCTGCGGACAGAGACGAAGGAGTTTCTGGATGACCTGAGTACCCGCGACCAGCGGATGATTTTTGCCAATGTCACCATCGTACACATGGCGGACACGCTGGAGCAGCTGAACACCGACACGGAGACGCTGCAAGCGATTGGGCTGGAGCAGGCGTGTCAGTTCTCCGTTCTGCGATACCAGCAAGAGGACGGGTTGAATACGGCTCTGCCCTATGGCCTGCGCCGCATCAAGACCACCCGCACACTGACAACTGAATCTACCGCCGTTTTAATGCCGTTCCGCGTTCAGGAGATCCAGGATGCGGGCGGTATTTATTATGGCGTCAATGCCGTAAGCAAAAACCTTTTGATCTGCAACCGAAAGAAGCTGCTGAACCCACACGGCTTTGTGCTGGGTGTATCGGGCAGCGGCAAGTCCTTCAGTATGAAGGAGGCTATCACCTTTATTGCCCTCTCTACCAATGACGATATTATTATGATCGACGCCGAGCGCGAGTATGGCGAGCTGACGCGGGCACTGCAAGGGGCGGTGCTGGAGATCTCTCCATCCAGCCCGCACCACATCAATCCGCTGGATATTAACCGGGGCTATGGAGCCGGGGAGAACCCGGTGGCTATGAAGTCCGAATTGATGATGAGCATTTGCGAACAGCAGATGGGTGTCGGACAGCTGGGGGCGTTCCATAAGTCTATCATTGACCGTTGTACCGCCAATATCTATCACGATTTCATCAAGAGCGGCGGCGAAGGCAGGATTCCGACTCTCCCGGATTGGCGCAACGAGGTCAAGCGGCAGCCGGAGCGTGAAGCACAGGAATTGGCCCTTGCATCGGAGCTGTTCGTGGAGGGCAGCTTGAATATGTTTGCCCATGAAACCAATTTTGATATTGATAACCGTATCGTCTGCTTTGACCTCTACGAGATGGGTGAACAGCTCAAGCCCACGGCGCTGAATGTGGTGCTGGAGACGATCCAGAACCGCGTGGCGGCAAATCGGCTGGCCGGACGGTACACATGGGTATTCGTGGACGAGGTGTATTTGTTCTTCAAGTATTACTACTCCGCACAATTTCTCTACAAGTGCTGGAAACGCTTTCGCAAGTACGCCGCTGCCATGACCGCCGCCACGCAGAATATTGAGGAATGTCTGCGCTCGGAAACGGCCCGCCTGATGCTGGCCAACAGCGAGTTTTTGATCCTGCTCAATCAGGCGGCAACTGACCGGGCGGAGCTGGCGAAGCTGCTGCATATCTCGGAAACGCAGATGAGCCATGTGACGAATGTGGAGGCCGGTCACGGCCTTATGCGGATCGGCAGTTCCATCATCCCCTTCGTCAACGAGTTTCCCCGTGACGGCACCCTTTATCGCCTGATGACCACGACACCGGGGGACAAATGAGCATTGTCGAAATTCGTCTCAAATTGAGACACATTAAGGGGGTGTACCGGATTGCCGGAATTTAAGGAGAAGCCTAAAATGGGCCAGCCCAAGAGCAAGCGTACCGCTATGCTTGATCCCCGCCACCGGGCTATGCTGCTGAAGGAGAAATACCGTCAGCAGTTGACGGAGCGTCAGGAACCGGAATCAGGCAGTGCGGAAACACAGGCTGTCGATGAAGTAGAGGACACGGCCAACTGGGCGGTGGACACGGTGCAGGATCGTGCGGCGCAGGTGCCGAGGGCAAGGCAAAAACCGCCGATAAAGGAAAAATCGGCTGCGAGTATTCCGCGTGAGCGTAAAGCAAATGAGCAAACCGCCGCTTCGCGGGAACCCCCTGCAAGATACACAGTGCCTAAAAATAAAAATTTCTTGGAGACTCCTTCCGCTGAAGAAGCAAGGCCACTGGATGAAAAGCAGCAGTTTGAAGCACGTCGCCAGTTTGTAGCGGACAAGCAGAAAAACAAGCTGCTTTCGGAACGGCGGGCCGTTCGTTCTGTGGAGAAGCCGCCTACTTTCTATGACGCAGAATGGGAGCCGGTTTCACCATCAAAGACGGATATGCCGAAGCACAGCGCTTTCAAAAAGCAGAAGCGTTTTGCCGTGAACGATCATAGTAGGAGTAAGCCAGAAAAGCCGCTGCCTGCTCCAAAGGTTAAGCGTACATCCTTCAAAACTGCGGCAAAGCCTATATCAGCAGCGCAGAAAACCGCTTCGCAGCAACAGATCCACCAGACTGCGGCACAGGCAAAAAAGACCGCCAAGACAGCGGTAGAGCTGTTCAAGCGGGCAGCTGGGATGCTCCGCCGTGCCGCCGCTGCCTTAATCTCCGCACTGGCCGGTTTGGTAGGCGGGAGCGTTGTCCTGGTGGCACTGGTAGTCATTATCATCATCGCGGCTGTGGCAAGTTCCCCCTTTGGGCTGTATTTTGCGGCAGAGCGTAACGCACCGGATACTGTGTCGGTAGCTGAGGCCGTGGCGCAGGTGAATATCGCCTACAACGCCAAGCTGGAGGAGTTGCAGGCCGGAGACTATGACAGCATCGACATTCAAGGGCAGCCCCCGGACTGGCCGGAAGTGCTGGCTGTCTTTGCAGCTAAAACCGCAGGCACGGATGATGGCGTGGATGTGGCCACGCTGGATGCAGACCGGGTAGCCCGCCTGACTGCTGTGTTCTGGGATATGACGGAGATCACCTCTTGGGTGGAGACGATAGACCATCCCGGAAGTGGAGACGATGATGGTTGGACGGAGTACATTTTGCATATCACCATCACGCCGAAAACAGCGGATGAAATGCGGACGGCCTACGCCTTTACCCGGTATCAAAACGAAGCCTTGGACGAGCTGTTGGCAGATCGGGCCACGCTGGCTTCACTGGCCTCCAGTCTGACCATCACCAATGCGGATGCAGAAGAAGTCCTCCAGAACCTCCCGGCAGACCTTTCCTCGGAGCGCCGGGCGGTCGTTCAAAATGCTCTGATGCTATACGGAAAAGTATCGTATTTTTGGGGCGGGAAATCACTGGTGCTTGGCTGGGACAGCCGCTGGGGGCAGCTTCGCCAGGTCACAGCCGCAGGCAGCTCCACCACCGGCACCTATCGGCCTTACGGACTTGACTGCTCGGGTTTCGTCGATTGGGCCTTTTACAACGCCACGGGCGGCAGCTACATCATCGGACATGGCGGCGGCGCCACCATGCAGCACTCGTATTGCACTGATATTTCATGGTCGGATGCCCAGCCCGGTGACTTGGTGTTTTACCCGGATAATTCCCATGTTGGCATTATCTGCGGCCGGGACGAGGATGGCAGTCTGTTGGTGATCCACTGCGCCAGCGGTGCTAATAATGTGGTCATTACCGGCACAAGCGGTTTCATTTCCGTTGCGCGGCCGGATTACTTTTCAGATAATTGACTTTTTTCGACGGAGAAATACATTGCTGTCACAGACGGCCCGTTCTGTCGTAAAACAGACGGGCTGTTTTGTCGGCCGTAGCCGGGCGGCGGTGTCCGGCGGCCGGTGCGTTTTGTCGCCGCCGGACTGTTTTGTCGCATAAGAGAAGGGAGGCGGAAATCCGCCTCCCTCTCCGTATTCAAGAGACCTCGCCTTCCAAGACGAGCTGTACCATCCGGTCATCAACAATGGCCCTGCGGTTTTGGTATTAACAAGAAATTAAGTAGGATAGAATCCTGACAAAATCATCTTTATCGAAGTTGTACCCATAGACTGTAAACCCGAGACTTTTGTGGACGAACTCAGCATAATATCCACTTTGCTCGTCACTGTCAAAGCGGAATATATTTACATTTTCTCCCGAAATTGTAGAGGCCAATGGCGCACTATCGTTAGTTACTTGGGTATTGTCCGACTTTGGTGCTCCGTCTTTGATTATTTCTATACTTACTTTCTCATTACCGATAGGGTTGGCCCATATGAAATTATGCCCCTGCATATCGCTTCCATCGCTGAACTTGAAGATGCCATAAGACCCGGTGTTCTCCTCAATCATGTCGGGGAAAACACTTGAAATATCAAATTCAATCCCATAGTAATCAAAAAGCTCTTCTTTTGTGTATTCATGGTAGTTGTCGGGGCCCAAAGCAAAGAAGCCTGTTTCGGGAATTTCCGAGGCGAGTTCATTTATTATAATTTCTGTATCCTCCGTGTTTGCGAGAGACAATGCGGCACCTCCCTCCGAATTTCCCGAAATTTCACTTGAAATAGCTTGACCCCGGCTGCTCAACACCACCCCAGTAAATATAGCAATTATTAAAACAACGCCAATAGCCATTCCTATCGTTTTGGACTGTGCTTTCATATACTACACCACCTCGTTTTTCGTTATAGACACAAGTTCTATTATATCTTACACGATAATAGACGAAAAATCTAATGTTTTGTTCCTTTATAAATGACGAAATGTGACTTGCCACATCAAACAGCCGATAAAATGACAAAACAACTCGGCCATGCAGCCAAAACACTCCGGCTATCCGACAAAACAGCCCGGCTTTTTTTCGTCAAATCAGGTCGGCTTTAACAATTGCAAATCGAGGGGGTATCCTATATACTATGAATATAAAAGGAACAACATTTTTCAGCCGACGGGAGGAGATACTATGCTGAAGCTGGAAATCAAATTTAACGATGCACAGATGCGGGCGGAACATAAGTATGCCCCGGAGGCTATTTATGCCGCGCTGGACAAATCCTTTGCCAAGTACAATTTCCGCAGAGAAACGCTCTCTGATGGGACAATCTGCTATTACGGAAACGGGATGCCTCGTGACTATGGTACTTTTGGCCGGCTCATCACCACTTTGAAGGATAAAGAGTGGTTTATGGCTTACCTCGTCAAGTGGCTTTGGTACAATAGTGATGACGGTGAGAACGAAACGGACTTCACTGTGGAGGATGTTCTCTATCACTATGCCCACCGTGAGAGTGCTGCATAATGGCGAGGAAAGAAGCCAAGCGTTTTAAGGCTCTCTATTTTGATTTGCGGATCAAGGATTTGGAGGAATACTACTCCAAAACCCGGCCAAAGGGCGCTTACGAATTGATAAAAAAGTTCCTGACGAAACGGAATTTTTCCCATGAACAGTATTCCGGCTACCATTCCCGCTACAAAACAACGGATTTGGAGATATTCGATCTGATTCACGATATGAGCGATACTTTCCCGTGGCTCCAGCACTGCGTCAATCACTTTGAAGTGACCAACGTGGGGACTAACCATGATCTCATGGGGCTGTTCGTTGAAGAAGTCGAAGATCCCGTCAGTCTGTGATTGCTGTCGAAATTCGTCTCAAATCGGACCTGTTGACAAAGTGGTTTTCTAAAAAATCCGTCTTGAAAAAAGTTCAGGAAAAAGTCATTTCTGCCATAAAAACGGCAAAGACCGGGTAGGAAAATCAAAGCCTTTTTTCAAAATAGGCTTTTGTCAACGGCTCCAAATCGAGACACATTATTTTAGGCTCACACTGCCTTCCTGGCGGTGTGAGCCTGATTTTTTGCGTGTTTGAGCCAATGATGATACCCTGCTTCTCGGAGGTGCCATCATGTTGACCTTGGATAATCTTGAGATTTTAAGCTATGGAGCCGGAACGCCCAGCACAACCTTGGTTGGAATGTCCTGTGAAAACGCAATAAAGGGCTATCCGGTCTGGCCGGAAGTCCCCATATACGATGCGGTTATCTTCTGCGATCTCCACGCAGAGCCAAGTTGGGTATATCGGCAAGCTGCGTTTGCGGCTGACCTGTGCCGCAGGGCCGGTATTCCTTTTTATAAGTTGGATGTAGACTTATACGGAGACTATGTAAGCAGATTTGGAAAAGCGCGAGTTTCCAGCATCCCGTTTTGGACATTGGGGGAAGATGGCAAGAAAGGCAGGATGCCGCGGCAGTGTACGGTGGACTACAAAATAAAGATGATAGAGCGCTTTGTACGGTATGAACTGCTTTGTTACCGACCAAGGGAACGAACACTTCCTGTCGATAAGCACGCCCACGGGCTACATATGGGGATCATGGCCGAGGAAGCTCGCCGGGCAAAAGAGAGCAAAGCTGTCTTATTTGAAAATAAGTACCCACTTGTAGATATGGGCTGGACACGGAGCGACTGCTATGCCTATAACAAAGAAGTATGGGGAATTGAAACGAAGGCGTCATGCTGCGTATTTTGCCCGTTCCATACCGGCTATTTTTATCAGCATATTCAAGAGCATGAACCTGCCTGCTATGCCTGTGCCTGTCAAGTAGATGAATTGATAGAGCGTTATCAAGCGCACCCACCGTTGAAAAGTCAGCTGTTCATTTCTAAGACCCACAAAAGACTGCGGGATCTGTCTGACGCAGACTGTGGCGATATGCAGACCTTCCTATATAAAGGTTCTCCGGTTTGGACGGGGTTTTAGCTGCTGTCGAAATGTGTCTCGAATTGAGACGCATTTTTCCCCTTTCATTTGGCTTCCCAGTATGCTACAATACCCATCGTGTGTGATTGGGGGTATCTATGACCTATACAGAGGAAGAAGCTGCTGTTCTCTGCGGCTTTATAGGCCGGTATCTTGACCGTGCCTCGGTTTGTGAGCCTGTCCGTGCTGGCTACTCCCGGCTGTGCAAAGGACTGGAACAGAACACTTTGACCCATCTGGATTACCTATGGACGGAACGGGCACTGCAATTCCTAATGCCCCAATGGTGGGTAGAGCGAGAAGATCACCGTGTATTGGCATCGCTTTTGCTGAAAACACAGACATTGATTCGGACAACAAGATAATTTCAACCGGGCGGATAGCTGTATAGCTGTCTGCCTGGTTCTTTTTTTGTAAAGAAATAGCGGTCACCAGCCCAAACGCCGGTAACCGCTACTTGAAGGATACAACATCGTTCGGAGTACAGCCAATGATCTTGCACAGCTTCTCCAAGGTAAGCATGGTGATGTTTCCACCCTTTTTGAGGGAGTCGAGCGTGTGATTATCAATGCCGCTCTGCAAAAGCTGGTATTGCGTCACATTGTTTCGTCTCATGGTTTCCCACAGCGGCCCGTAATCGACTATCTCCATCACCACATTTCCTGTCTGATAAAGAAATTATATGTGGTATTCTGAGAAAACCATATTGTGATTATACCCACAATGCAGTAAAATGAGAGGTAAGTCAGATACGGGGCTTGGCGCACAAATCGTCGAAAAATGCGTCTCAGTTTGAGACGCATTAAAAGCTATTTCGATTTTATGATCCTGTCCGGGAATACGGAAGCGTTGATAAGGTCAGCGGGATCGACCTCCAGCGCATCGGCAATATCGAAGAACACATCCAGCGAGAAGCCGTGAGCCATGTTCGGCGCTTCAATCGTGCTGATGAGTGAGCGGCTGACACCGGCCTTCTCGGCCAGCTTCTCCTGTGACAGACCACGCATTTTACGGAGCGCCGCAATGGCGATCCCAAGCTGTACGAAACGGTCACGATTTTTGAAGGAAACTTCTTTGCTCATGCGGTGTCCTGCCTTTCTGATGATAAGCAAATTATACGGTTTCCCAAATCTCTTTTCTGTATGTATCAGAGTGCTATTGATTTAATTAGTGAGCAATATTATAGTATAGGAAAGCACATGACGGAATTGGTGAGTTGCGAAATAGAGAGAGGACGCAGTTATGGAGAACTATCGTTGTGCGATTATAGGCCAGCATCCCATGCGGTTTCCGTGGGGCTTTGACGAAGAAGATGCTAAATGCCGCCGAATGAAACTGGAACTGGCCCAGTGTATTATGGAACTGCGTCAATGTGGAGTGACAGAATTTCAAGTTGCCTGTGACCCCGGCGTGGGATTGTACGCCGGGGAAATCGTCAATATCACAAAGCAGAATGACGAGGCCATGCGCCTTGTTTGCGTAACCCCTTTTGAAGAACAGGCTACCAAGTGGACGCCGCAGCTGCGTGAACGCTATTTCGATATGCTGGCGGACTGCACCGACCTTTCCTGTGTAGACTATCAGGAGACACCCAACGCACAGCTTATGGCCTATCGGCGAATCATCAAGCAGTCTGATATGCTGGTGGCCGTATATGACACTGAACTTGCCAGCGGTAGCGCAGAGGACAAGGCTATGGCCTATGCCCTTGCGTTGGGGAAGCCAACCCTGCTGATCCACCCTAATACATGGAAAAAGAAATGGCTGAATGTTGTAAGACGTGAAGGCGAGTAGCATATTCAAAAATTTTATCCATCCTCATACTTTAGAACGATTTACATTTCGTAAAGTTGCGGATATAATTATTGTGAATCAGTATGAAGCGAAAAACTTATGATGAGGGGCGCGCCCCTCATCCCGTGTGTACACACGGGATGATACTTCTCTGTAACCTGTGGACTTTGCCCGCTGTGGTCAAGCGGGCATGAACAAAATTTTGACCATCATACGAGGAGGATACACCATGAAAAAGCGAATCGTAAGTGCTGCGATGGCCTTGATTCTGTGCCTGACGCTGCTGCCCGCCCCCGCATGGGCGGCGGAATCGCCCGCCATATTGGAACAGGCGGCGGAAAATGGCATTGCCGCTCAGAACGACGGGGACAGCACCGTGGAAAACGCAGTGGCGGAGGTCACCAGCGGCGGCACGACCGCGCAGTATGCCGACCTCTCCGCCGCCTTGGCCGCCGCCAAGGACGGCGATACCATCAAGCTGCTGGCGGATGCCGCCGTTGGCACTGTGCCCCTCGAAGGCAAGACCGTCACGCTGGATCTGAACGGTAAAACTGTTAAAAACTCAGGTGGAGGTTCCAATAACATCCTGGTAAGTTCCTCCACTTCTTCCGCCTCACTGATCATTACGGGCCGCGGCAGTTTTATCAGCGAGTCTCTTACCCTTGTCGTTGAGAACGGTACATTGGATCTGAGCCAATGGACAGGCGATGACAGCTACATCCGCAATGTAACGATATCCGGCGCGAACAGCCGGTTTATCAGTCCGACCGGCGCAGGGAAGATCAATACGCTTGCGTTTACCGATAGTGATACTGTGCAAGCCGCTGATACTGCGAGTCTCAACGGCGGTAGATACGATGAGATCGCGTATGAACGCGGCAAGACGATCAAACTGGGCGATCTGCTGGCAGAGGGCTATGCCTTCCGGCAGAACGGGACGTTTCTGGAATATGCAGGGGAACTGAAAAATAACGATACGGTCGAGGAAGTCGAGGTCGTCCGCTGCACCAGCCACGTTGACGCAGACGGCGACAAACTCTGCGACTACTGCAACACCGACCTGAAAACCGGCATGGTCGCCACCTCGGAGACGGGCGGCACGACCTACTACTACACTAACCTCTCCGCCGCCCTCGATGCCGCCAAGGCAGGCGATACGCTGACGCTGTTGGCGGATGTGCAAGGCGACGTTACGGTGACCATCGACAAGGCGATCACCTTCGATCTGAACGGGCACAGAATCTATGACCTGACCGTGAGGTGCAAAATCACCCTCAAGGATTCCGCCGGAGGAACGGGCAAAATCGCCGAATGGCTGAGAGTTCAGAATGGTCTGACCATCGGGGACCTGTTGGAGGAGGGTTATGCCCTCCGGAATGCTGAAACCGGCGCGTGGTACGGTGAGACGGAGCAGACGGTGGGCAATGTCACTGTGCAGCAGGCGCCCATTACGAGTGTCACACTGACTGCCCTGAACGCAGATGGTACAGATGCCTCAACGTCCATACCCTATGGAACAACAGGCGGCATCAAGCTGTCCGCAAGCTGCGACGTTAAACCGGGCGCAGGCGAGCTTTCGTGCCAATGGTATACAATCGGTGGTACACTCCAGCTGATCGATGGGGCAACGGAGCCGGTTTATCAACTGCCCGCCGATCTCTCTGTGGGAGAGTACACCTACCGCGTCACCTTCACGGCGGACGGCTATTCCAAGAGCGCCGACATCACCATCACCATCACCGCCACCAACAAGATCGTCCCCACCGGCGATCCCATCTACACCAAGATCACCGCCGCGAATAAGACGCTGAAGGACGCCAACCTGAAGTCCAACACCAGCTGGCCCACCGGCACGATCCAGTGGGTGGACAAGGACGGCAAGGAGCTGCCCGACACCACCGAGGTCAAGGCGAACACCACCTACAAGTGGATCTTCACCCCGACCGGCGCGGACGCGGACAATTACACCACGGCTGAAGGTACGGTCATCCTCTACTCCGTCAGCACCGGCGGCGGTGGCGGCGGTTCCTCCTCTGACCGGGATACCTCCAGCAGCGACACGGTCAAGACCGAAACTACCAAGAATAACGACGGCTCCGTCACCAAGACGGAGACCAAGAAGGACGGCACCAAGATCCAGACCACCACCGGCAAGGACGGCTCCGTGACCAAGACGGAAACCAAGAAGGACGGCAGCTCCGTCACCGAGAACAAGGCCGCCGACGGCTCCACCGGCACGGTGAAAACCGACAAGAACGGCCAGACCGAGGCGAACGCCAAGGTCAGCGCCAAGGCCGTCGAGGCCGCGAAAAAGTCCGGCGAGGCCGTCAAGGCCCCCGTGGAGGTCGAGGCCAGCCGCAATTCCGGCGCCGCCCCCACCGTCAAGGTGGAGCTGCCCGGAAACGCGGGCAAAACCGAGGTGGAAATTCCCGTTTCCAATGCAAACGCCGGCACCGTGGCGGTGCTTGTCCACCCCGACGGCACGGAGGAGATTTTGAAGGCTTCCGTTCCCACCGAGAACGGCATCCGCCTCACCGTGGACGGCAGCGCGACGGTGAAAATCGTGGATAATGCCAAGGGCTTCATCGACACCCAAAACCATTGGGCCAAGGACGAGATCGACTTCGTCAGCGCCCGTGAGTTGGTGAACGGCATCAGCGCCACGCGCTACGCGCCCGACGCCACCGCCACCCGCGCCCAGCTGTGGACGATTCTGGCCCGGCAGAACGACGCGGATCTCTCCGGCGGCGCCAACTGGTACGAAAAAGCGCAGCTGTGGTCCAAGGATAAGGGCATTTCCGACGGCACGCAGCCCGACGCCACCATCACCCGCGCCCAGATGGTCACCATGCTGTGGCGCACCATGGGCCAGCCCGCGGCGGGCGGTGCGGCGAACTTTAACGACGTCCCCGCCAACAGCTACTACGCGCAGGCCGTGGCCTGGGCCGTGGAAGGCGGAATCACCACCGGTGTTGGCAATGGTCGTTTCGACCCCAACTCCACCTGCACCCGCGCACAGATCGCAACATTCCTGTATCGGCTGTATCTCAGCAGATAAGAAACCGGACGGTAGAGAGCCGTCAGCAAAGCGTATATAAAATGGAAACCGCAGGGCGGCTCCTTCACGGAGTCTCCTTGCGGTTTTCTTATATACAAGTCGGTCATAAAGTTGCAAAAGGCGACATTTAATGGCATTATGCGGCATTTATCGTAGACCATTGTAGAACGATTACATGACACAAAGCGGCAGTTATCGTGTATGATTGAGTTACGGAGGATACGGATGTTTTCAAAGATTTTCGACCTTACCATCGTACACCCAGCAATCTCCCACCAACCCGCTTTTGCGGCTGAAACAGAATATCGGGGTATTCCTAACGGCTGGATGAAGAATTGTTGAATCCAGCGCATAGCATAGGTCTTACGCAAAAAAGACTTGCCACTGGCCGAGAGGCCCGCCTGTGCTGCCCTTTCTCTGTTTTGATCTTCAAATATCACATAGGAGGGGTAACAATGCCTTTGGTTTATTATGTGCCTGAATATGAGCGGGACGCGGAACAGACCCCGTTGGACGCCGAGCGTCTGCTGCGCCTGCTTGGTGTTACCGGAAAGCTGTCTGGTTTCCGCTATGCGGTCTATATGGTTGAGCAGGTTCGGGATCAGCCGGACAATGTGCTGCTTATCACGAAGCGCCTCTATAAGCAGACGGCGGATCATTTCAACACCACGCCGAGTTGTGTGGAGCGCAATCTCCGCACGCTGATCCAGAGCTGCTGGAACCAGCTCGACCATGACTTTCTGAATGTGATCGCCGGTACGCAGCTGCGCCAGCCGCCGACCAATTCTCAGTTCATCGACATGATGGCCGCTTACCTGCGAAACTGATTTTCGCGGAGAAAGGCGGCGCACTGCCGCCTTTCTCTTTTTATCCCTGCGGAAATGTGGCTCAATTTGAGACATATTTCGACACGGTTGCCATTCGGCACAGGCGCATCAAAGGGTGTGTCTGTGCGGGCTGGCGACAGCCTGTGTTCACTGTCCATAAGCAGTAAACTGTTTGCACCTTGAGAAGTGAATGACCGTCCAAATCGGATATGTTTTTCGGTGAAGCAGTGCATTTGCGTGCCAAGAAAATCAAAACGCCGCTGAAAGTTGTGCAGGGGTAGGAACGGATTTGGGGAGAACGGCCTCCTTATCAAGACCATATCTGCATGAGGGTATGGTCTTGCAATTTTTACAATACGGAGGAATGGATCGTGAATCAGAAGCAGTGTTCAGAATGCGTATCGACGCACGAAACGGCGCAAACGCAGACGATCTTTGTAGATGGCTGCAAGGTTACAGTCCGGTATTCCGGCCATAAAAACCCCGATGCCATCCGCGGAATCAAGGAAATCCTTCTCACAAATATTGCGAAAAAAGCGTAAAATTTTGCACTATTTGATGAAATATGAGATAATAATGGTGTAGAGATGCACCTTGAAAATTGAAACAAGGCCATATACACCGTTCCAAAGATTGTTAAGAACAACAGGAGTGATGTATATGTTAGAAAACTTAATGGCTGATTTGCGGCGTGTTTATTGCCTGTACCGTGTTTCGACGCTGGGACAGGTTGAGAAAGATGATATTCCCATGCAGAAACAGTATTGCCGCGAGTTCGTCGGGCAGCATCCCGGCTGGGAAATCGTCAAGGAATTTTCGGAAAAAGGTGTTTCCGGGTTTAAGGTCTCAGCGAAAGACCGGGATGCCATTCAGGAAATTCAGCGTGACGCCTTGCAGAACAAATTCGATATTCTGCTGGTATTCATGTTTGACCGACTGGGACGCAGAGAGGACGAAACGCCTTTTGTTGTGGAGTGGTTTGTCAAAAACGGTATTGAGGTGTGGAGCGCCAAGGAAGGGCAGCAGCGGTTTGATACTCATGTGGACAAGCTGCTGAATTATATCCGTTACTGGCAGGCGTCCGGCGAAAGCATCAAAACCTCTGTCCGCACCAAGACCCGAATGGAGCAACTGACGCAGGAAGGTCATTTTACCGGCGGCTGTATTCCGTTTGGTTATCGTCTGGAACATAAGGGACGCACCAATAAGCGAAATCAGGATGTGGGCGATCTTGTGATCGACCCGGACGAAGCAGAAATCGTGAAACTGATTTTTCAGAAATATCTCTGCGAAGGATATGGAGCGCAGCGCCTTTGCCGGTATCTTGCCGAACAGGGTATTACAAACCGAAAAGGACGCAACATACCGACTACTTCAATCAACCGCATCATCAAGAATCCCATTTACACTGGAGTTATCCGAAATGGAGAAAGCCAATCAGAGGTGCTGCCAGAGCTTCAGATCATTGACACTGAGACTTATGAACGGGCGCAGCAAATGATGGAGAAGCGTGTGACACATCACGGCGATGTACCGCTCAACACCAAGGGACGGTCTTTGCTGGTAGGCAATGTCTACTGCGGACACTGCGGAGGCCGTCTGACGCTGACTACCAGCGGGCGAAAGCGTGTCCGAAAAGATGGGACTATCACGCGGGAAACGAGAGCAAGGTATCAATGCCACTACAATGTCAGGCATCCCGGCGAATGCGATGGCCAATCTGGATATGGCGTAGAAAAGCTGGATAAATTGGTAGACCAAATCATTCGTATCCAGCTTGGGCGCATTCAGAACTCACCATCTCAAGAACTGATCGAAAAGCAGCAGGCCAAGGAGGTTGAACTCGTCAAGTCCAGACTAAATCTCTTAAATGAGCAGTATCGGCAGAAGCAGCGGGAGTATCAAGACCTGCGCGCTGAGACGATCAAGGTCATCCAAGGCACCAGCCGCTTGAATGCAGACCTGCTGAACAGCCTTGTCAGCGAGACTACGGAACAAATCAAACAGCTGGGAGTACAAATTCAGACCACCACAGCCGAGTTGGAAGAAACCGTACAGACGGCCAGCCAAGTGTTGCGGGAATATGACCAGCTGATAAGCTGGGCCGAGATGTATGACCACTGCACCTTTGAGGCAAAGAAAATGATCGTGGCCAAGTTTGTCAAGGCCATCCGTGTGCGGCGCGATTATGAGATCGACATAGAGTTTAATGTGTCGTTTGAGGAATTTCAAGCATTGTATCTGGAGGGGGAGCCGGAAGAGGCAAAAAGACCCGGAACAAATACAATTCTGGCGATGGAAACAAAAAAATAAGGCAAGCATGACGCTTGCCTTATTGCTGGCAGGGGGTAACAATTCCGAACCCTGGATCTATAAAAGCCTTGCGCCGCAACG
>ERZ826396.233-NODE-233-length-86361-cov-4.820244_pt1 | contig 86361 bp, 71 predicted proteins | sample MGYA00519926_ERZ826396 | MGnify/ENA primary metagenome ERZ826396 (study PRJEB31778, sample SAMEA3449230) | human gut metagenome | biome: human gut; feature: human-associated habitat; material: faeces | place: United Kingdom | collected 2010/2012 ... | reverse complement strand
AGGCTGCACGCCTTACGGCGGAAGAGCTGGCGCTTCAGACTGGCAAAGAGATCATTTCCGTTCAGGCGGATGTGACGCAGCCGGAACAGGCGGAACGGATGGTTCGGGAAACGGTTGAGCAGTTCGGGCGTCTGGATGTGGCTTTCTGCAATGCCGGGATCTGCATCAATGAAGCGGCGGAAGAGATGCGCTTTGAGCAGTGGAAGAAGGTAATTGATGTGAATCTGACAGGCGTTTTCCTTTCAGCGCAGGCGGCCGGCCGTGTTATGCTCGCACAGGGAGGCGGTTCGATCATCAATACGGCATCCATGTCGGCGCATATCGTGAACGTCCCTCAGAAACAGTGCGCATATAATGCATCGAAGGCGGGCGTGATTCAGCTGACCAAATCCCTGGCTGTGGAGTGGGCGGACAGAAATGTGCGCGTCAACAGCATCAGCCCCGGCTATATTGGGACGGATTTGACGCTGAATTCTCCCCAGCTGCAGCCGTTGATTCAGAAATGGAATGAGATGTCGCCTGTGCACAGGCTGGGGCGTCCGGATGAACTGCAGGCGATCTGCGTGTATCTGGCAGGCGACGCGAGCAGCTTTACAACAGGGGCAGATTTCGTGATAGACGGCGGATTTACCTGTTTTTAGAGAGCATATGCCCTTTCTTTCCATAGCTATAGAGGCTGTAGGGCAGTTTTGCCGATTTGCCGAAAAAGACAATGCCGGAGGGAGCCCCTGGCATTGTCTTTTCCCAACTTTTTATGCATGATCGGCAGATTTTTTGCGTATCAGTTCTTTGCCGGAGGTGATGACGATCGTTACGCCGAGAATCATCAGCAGCACGGCCACGATCAGCTGAAGGCCTTCCACCATGAATACGCCTGTCCCAGCTGAGAAAGCATTAACCAGCGCGATAAACCTCTGTACCAATGCCGTGAATGTGACGATCAGCATGATGACAAACGGAGGGACGAGGGTTCTCATTTCCCTTCCGGTCACTTTCAGGAATACGCACAGGGTAATCAGCACCAGCGCGCTCAGCAGCTGATTGGCGCTTCCGAACAGAGGCCAGATGTTGGAATATCCGACCTGCGTTAGGATATAGCCGAACAGCAGGGTAACCAGAGTTGAAAAATATTTGTTGCAGAGCACCTTTCTCCATGCAGGTGCATGTTCCATATCATCCACGCTGAACAGCTCCTGGAAGGACATGCGCCCGATGCGGGCGACGGAGTCCAGTGTGGTGAAAGCCAGTGCGGAGACGCACATCGTCATGAAGCTTTGCGCCACATAGACCGGGATTCCGAACATTTCCAGGAAACCGGCCACGCCGGAGGAGAAGATCTGGAAAGGCGTTCCGACCGCAGCGGTTCCATCCGCGCTCGCTGCTGCGCCGGCCACGCAGAGTGCGACCACTGCCAGCAGGCTTTCCAGAACCATGGCGCCATAACCGACCTTCAGCATATCCTTTTCATTGGAAATCGTCTTGGAAGATGTGCCCGAGGATACCAGGCTGTGGAAGCCGGATACCGCGCCGCAGGCAACCGTTACGAACAGGATTGGAAACAGCGTCCCAAGGCTGTCATTTTGGAAGCCGGTGAAAGCGGGAAGGTTCATGGAAGGGTGTGCGAAAATCAGCCCTAAAACCGCGCCGATAATCATTCCGATGAACATGAAAGTGGACATATAATCCCGGGGCTGCATCAGAAACCACATGGGGAATACTGCGGCAAGGAAGATATATACGAATGCGATGTACACCCACATATCTTTTCCCAGCATCACAGGCAGATTCATGCCGCATACAAAAGCGAGAACCGTAAATACGAGCCCGAGAACCACTTCTTTCCAGCCGGTGCATTTCATTTTTCTCTGAATCAGGCCGAAAATGGCTGCAAAGAGGATGAAGAACAGGGAGATGCTCCCCGCCGCCCCGTTTACGGCCGCATTTTCGGAAAGGGTGGAAACACCGTCCGTTACCACAAAGGCGTTGAAAGTATCCGCCACCATGTCCGCAAAAGCTGCCATGACGATCAGCGTGAACAGCCAGCAAAATCCCAGAAAGAGCTTCCGTCCGGTTTTGCCGATATATTTTTCGATCAAAAGCCCCATGGATTTCCCGTCATTTTTGACGCTGGCATAGAGTGCGCCGAAGTCTGTTACGGCGCCGAAGAAAATGCCGCCCAGGATGATCCACAGAAGGACGGGCAGCCATCCAAAGGCCGCTGCCTGGATCGCTCCGGTTACCGGGCCCGCTCCTGCGATGGATGAAAACTGGTGGGCGAATACGGTCCAGCCGTCGGTGGGAACATAGTCCTGCCCGTCATTGTGGACGACTGCAGGCGTTTTGGCCGTCGGATCGATTCCCCATTTTTTTGCCAGCCATCTGCCATACAGCGCATAAGCTGCGATGAGGCATACGGCTGCGATGAGTACGATTACAAGTGTGTTCATACTTCTCCACTCTCCTTTGTGCTTGTGCAATATAACTGGTTCAACGCCATGAAGGCGTAAATTGATCAAAGCCGGACACGTTTATGGACGGGCTGGACTGAGAGGATAGCGGCGTATATCCACTGCTTTTTTTATCTCGATAGAAATTCTTCCGAAAATAAAAAAATCGCCTTCCGACAGATTGCTCTGTCAGAAGACGAAGTATATATTCTCCGCGTTACCACTTCTTTTACCGGGTCGCCCGATCTCTCATTCCCGTCGTCCGATGAACTTCTTCCCATACCGTAGATAGGCCGGCCTGATATAGGAAAAGCTCCATGGATTAACAGGTTTCCTTATAACGGGGGAATTCCGGTCGGGGCTACTGATTCAGCTGTTCGCCCTGACTGCTCGCAGGTGATGGCTGTCCTGACCATGCTGTCCCCTCGCACCATCCGGAGACTCTCTGAAAACATATTGGTCTGGGAAGTCTTGTCCTGTTCTTCGCGTTGGCCTGTGTCAATTTTGTTTTATTATAACTCCACTTCACAAAATGTCAATAAAAATATTTGATTATAAAAATATTTATGTTACAATTCAGCCTTCAGCCAAATTGTAACGGAATCCGGCCATTCCAATCGCTTCGCGATAGGCCGGATGCTTTCTGCTGGTACGTTTTCACACGGTCTGCACAGCATATGCGCTGACTGAGTAGTAACATATTTATCTGATTCTGCGAACTTCATTAAGCCTTGCAGAGACATCCCGAAATATGTGCCAAATGACGGAGGTAAAGGCAAAACCGTATAGGATCCCCGTGACCAGCCTCTTGCGGTTATCGGAACGGTAAGAGGTGAAGTACTGTATAGTGCCGTCAAGAGCCAGCGGGATCCCAAGAAGGGCAATGGAATATCGGAAAGTGTAGAAAAACCCCGTCAGGAACGCAGCGGCATGACCGATTGCAATTCCCGTGCAGCGTGCGCATAAAGGGAACTGGTAACTGCCCAGGAAGAAGCTGCGTTCGGCCATCTGATGGCAACCGCAGTACTTCCGGCATAATTCCATTGAAGCGATCCAAAGCCGATCCCGCCGTGTCATGCTTTGAATTTATGGCCGCAGTCCGGGCAGAACCAATAGCTGGTGGACTGTATGGTCTTCCCCTTTCCGCAGGCCCCGCACAGAATTCCCAGAGGGCCGAACAATAACGCGCCGCAGCAGCCCTTACCGGCCGAAAAATCCTTTCCGGAAGAAGTGGTTTCTGTAGTGATCTGACAATTTCCATTTCCGCATTTGGGACATCTCATACATTGTTCCTCCCTTGTTATGAAAGTCTGAAATCAGTCTAACATTTGCGGGCCTGAAATACAATACCCTGACAGCCTCCGTGCGCAGGCCGCAGTTCAGACCTGCCTATCCATAAGCGGGCAGAAATGTGATATAATCAAACTGCGAAAAGAAAAAATCACCTGACAATATGGGGAGGAGACTATGATACAGACACGGTTATTTATGGAGCATTTTTATCTGTTGGAGGATGAGCGGGTACGGCAGTTTTTGATTGTGGGGGAAAAAGAAGCGCTGCTGATCGACACAGGGTTTGAAGACAGCCATGTGTACGATGTGGTAAGGAGCATCACCTCTTTGCCGGTGAAAGTGCTTCTGACACATGGAGATGTGGATCATGTGGGAGGGCTGAAGGACTTTGGCTCCTGTTATCTGCATAAAGGGGACTGGAACCTGGTGCAGCAGGATATCCGGCTGGAACCCTTGCAGGAGAAAGATGTATTTTGCTGTGGGGACTATCGATTGGAAGTGATCGAGATCCCCGGACACAGCGATGGAAGCGTTGCATTTGCTGATTGGGATAAGAAACTGCTCATCACAGGAGATTCGGTGCAGAAGGATGGCCCGATCTATATGTTCGGGCCGCACAGGAACTTGGGGAAATATATTGAGAGCCTGAGAAAACTGCTGAAACTTTCGGACAGGCTGGACATGCTGCTTCCCTGCCATCACGATTGCCCGATTGACCCTGTCTATATCAGCAGGAATCTGCAGGATGCGGAAGCGCTCAGCAAAGGGCTGCTGAAAGGAAACAGACATTCCTTCCTACCCTGTTCTTCCTATCAGGGGAAATGGACAGAATTCTATTATTGAGGATGGAGGCGATGGGAAATATGCAGAAAGTGATGGTGATCGGAAGTCCCGGAGCGGGGAAAAGCACCTTTGCGAGAGAGCTGCGGGATCTTACGCGCCTTCCGCTATTCTATTTGGATATGATCTGGCACAGGCCGGATGGAACCAACATCTCCCGGGAAACCTTTGACAAAAGGCTGGAAGAAATCATCGGAAAGGACAGATGGATCCTGGACGGGAACTATCTGCGCACGATGGAAATGCGGATGCAGGCCTGTGATACGGTATTTTTCCTGGATTATCCGCTTGAAGTCTGCCTTGAGGGAGCGAAGGCGCGGATCGGGAAACAACGGGAGGATCTGCCGTGGGTGGAGAAGGAATTTGATGAAGAATTCAGGCAGTGGATCCTGGATTTTCCCAGGGAACAGCTGCCCCAAATGTATGAGCTGACAGAAAAATACCGGAAAAGCAAACAAATCGTTATATTCCGCACGAGACAGGAAGCGGAACGGTATCTGCACGGCCTGGATGCGCGCGTGGGAAACCGTCCCGATAAGAGGATGACCTGCAAAAGCTGACGGGGATATGCGCATCAGCGGAAATAGCCGCTTAAGGATGCGAAAGTTTCCTCATCCACAGCAAAACTCATGGAGATGCCGGACAGCTTCCATGTAAGATAAGGCGCGTCATATATGATGATTTCGCATACCTCGTGGAGCGTTTCGTCCCTATTGGTCTGCCCCAGTTTGCGGGTTTCTTCCTGCATCAGATGAAAGGAGCCGAGCAAGGCGGCATCCTGCGGGATGGAGGCTGTTTCCCATTCCTGCATTTGCAGGGAGACGACGAAGTCCTCGATTTCTTCTGAGTCCGTAATGGTGCGAAGGGCGCTGTCGGAGCCGGAAGGAATGACGGAGATGGCCTGCGCTTTGGAGAGATCTTCAAAATTAGAGGATATCTCCCCGAGAACGCTTTCTGAAGGGGCGCCGGAGGCATCTGCGGATGGAACGGCCCCTTCTGCGGCCTGGCAGCCGCTTAAAATAAGGGAAATGAGAAACAGGATGGGGAATATTTTTTTCATACAGGTTATCCTTTCTTTTTTTCCTGATAAGCGTCGTTCATGACAAGAAGCCGGTAGGCCCGCATGAGCCCGCCCATGTAAATGCACAGATATGTTCCGGCTCCGGTAAGGAGCATGCCGCCTCCCAATGCGATGGAATCCATTGCCACCCATTCCGGAGGGACGAGAAGCGGCAGGAACAGAAGGCCCAGAGCGATCAGCGCGATACCTGTCAGAATACAGGCATGTATTTTCGGCTTGCTGGCCGCGTACGCTGCAGCCAGTTCGGCTTTTATGGCATCATCGAACAGTAGCGGTTCCTTCCATAGCCTGTGATAGGGATGATCGCTGAGCTTTATGGAGAAGAGCAGAAGGATTCCGATGATGGCGGACAGCATGTAGAGCAGAATTCCTGCCTCCGAATCCCAGAAGGTGAAAGCCAGCCCGCCGATAAACAGCCCTATGGCGATGCCGGTCTTTTGCAGCTTCCTTTTCTGAAAAGAGAGAAAGCCCTCCGCGGTCTCCGCGCTCACATAGAAACCTGCCTCGTCCTGCCCGTCCGCAGGCTGTTGATTCGTATCTTCATTCAGAAGATAATCCAGGGTGACATGGAAGAGCTTGCTCATCCGTATGATCTTTTCTGTTTCCGGATAGCCGCTGTCTCTTTCCCATTTGCTGATGGCCTGTCTGGAGACGCCCAGCTGATAAGACAATTCCTCCTGGGACAGGCCGGCTTCCTTGCGCAGTTTCTGAATTTTTTCTCCAAATGTCATAGTTGTTTTACTCCTTATCCTATCCAGATTCTATCATCCAGGATACTCTTTTTCTCTGGAATTCGCCACCCAAATACGGTTGCAAATGCGCAACGGGCGGTTGCATGGGCATATTTTGCTGTAATTTGGGCCTATTATGTTATGCGGCATGTTTTGGTGTGGCATGTTTTGGTTGTAACTGCCGATTTTATATGGTAAACTAAATTGATTCAGAATCCGCCGCTGGCGGCTCTTCGCGGCCAGCGGGTAGGAACTGTATGCCATTTTTTGGAATCAAAACGGAGAAACCGGAGGAAGACTATGCGCAGGATCGCATTTCATCTGAACTGCCTGGAGCAGGGAGGCGCTGAGCGGGTGGTGACCAATCTGGCGCACCAATTTTATCAGCAGGGCTATGAGGTGCTCATCGCCACGGAGTGGTTCGGGGAGAATGAATTTCAGATTGACCCCGGAATCCGGAGGGTGCATGTGGGGCTGACAGAAGAAGAGCAGAAGCTCAGTCGCCCAGTGCAGATCCTGAAGAGAGTCCTGCATCTGAGACGGTTTGTGAAGGAAGAGAAGCCGGATATTCTCATCGCTTTCGCCCAGAAGGCCAACTACCGTGCGCTGATGTCCACGGTGGGAATGAAGCTGCCGGTGCTGATCTCCATCCGCACCGATCCGGTAGGGCATTATGATTCCCTGTCGGACAAAATTCAGATCCCGCTGTTATTTCCAAGGGCGGCGGGCTGCGTGTTTCAGACGGAAGGTCAGAGGGAGTTTTTCCCGAAAGGGACGCAGAGAAAATCCCGGATCATCCTTAATCCAATCCATGAGAAATATATCGGCGTTCCCAAGCCTGGGCAGCGCACCAAGACGGTGGTGCAGTCGGGCAGGTTGGTGGACTTTAAGAATCAGCTGATGCTGATCCGCGCGTTTGTGAAGGTGCATGAGAAGCATCCGGATTATGACCTGAAGATCTATGGAGGCGATTCCCTGGACGGAACGAAGGAACTGCTGGAAGCCTTGATTGCCGAGAAACGGGCGGAAGGGTATGTGACGTTGATGGGCGCCAGTGATGAACTGGAAAAGGTACTGCCGGACGCAGCAGTGTTCGCTTTTTCCTCGGATTGGGAAGGGCTTCCCAATGCGCTGCTGGAGGCCATGGCTCTGGGACTGCCGATTGTGGCTACGGACTGCCCCTGCGGCGGGCCGAGAACGGTGATGAAGGATGGATACAACGGGCTGCTGGTTCCCATCAAGGATGAGGATGCCATGGCGGCCGGAATCTGCAGGCTGATAGAGAATCCTGAGGAAGCGGAGCGGTTGGGAGAGAACGCGAGGAAAATCGCTGATATCGCGAATGGACAGGCTATTTACGAGCGATGGAGGGATTATATAGAGGAACTGTGCGCCGCGCGCCGGTGACGGGCGCCGTCCGAAGCCGCCGGAAGCTGTGCGGCGGAAGGCTCCTTAAGTTCACAAGGGTTGGAGCCAAAAGCGCTCCGGTATGGAGGTAAATATGTTTTCCTATAAAGAATATAAAGAGATCGTTCAAATCATAAAGGAAAGCGGCCGGATGGCCAATTTTAAGCAGGCGAGGGGGAAGGATCAGTTCATCATCATGCGCCATGATGTGGAATTTTCCGTAGACCGCGCCTTTGCGCTGTCCAAATTGGAACTTTCCATGGATTTCACATCCACCTATTTTTTCCAGTGGACGAACAACTCCTACAACATTCTGTCCAAGAAAAATCTGGACATGATTCATTATATGCACGAAAGAGGCCATGAGATCGGCCTTCATTTCGCGCTGAACGGTTTGACGGATATGGAACTGATCCGGAAGAAGATCATGCAGGAGATCAATGTGCTGAGCGAGATGTTCGGCTTTGAGGTCATGGAATTCTCCATTCACAGGCCCTCCGCCGATATCCTGCGGGAGGATATCAAGCTGCCGGGCATCATCAATGCCTATCAGGACGAGTATTTTACCTTTGCGGAAAAGGTGACGCCGGAGACGAAGCTGGAGGTGAAGTATATCTCCGATGCACAGCACAGGTGGAACTACGGCGTGCCGGATCGGGAGACGCTTCTTTCCAACGATAAGGTGCAGATCCTGACCCATCCTTATTCCTGGACGAAAAAGGGGTATGATAATCTGGAGAACTTCCGGACGCTGATCGCGGAACGAAACGAAGAACTTCTGGATACCATTGATAATGAATGCAAGCATTTTGCCACAGTGCGGGATCTGCTGTAATCGGATGGTTACATGGCACACCCTGACCACGCACTTGTTGTGTGACCGGTAACATCGGATGAAAAAGTCCACGGCCCCTGCGGCAGCACAGCCCGGCGGATGATGGAAAGTCGGGCCAGCAGGCGGCTTTTGGACAGATTTGGAGGAAATATGTGCGGAATATGCGGTTATATCAGCACGCGCAGGATTGCGCCTGAAGAATTGAAGGCGATGAATGATACGATGGTGCACCGGGGGCCGGATGATGCGGGAGAAGAGATCTATCCGGCGCCGGAAGGGTATGCGGTTGGATTCGCCCAGCGCAGGCTTTCCATTCTGGATCTGTCCGAACTGGGACATCAGCCCATGGAGTCCGCTTCCTGTTCCTTTGCACAGGAGGGACAGGTCAGCATCGTATACAACGGAGAGATATACAATTACCGGGAATTGAAAAAAGAGCTGCCGGAATATCCGTTTCGCTCCAGCTGCGATACGGAAATGATTCTGGCGGCATATCTGAAATGGGGGATTTCCTGTGTTGAGCGCTTCAACGGGATGTTCGCCATTGCTCTTTATGACAGGAAGGAGCAGGCGGTCTATCTGGTGCGCGACCGCGTGGGCAAGAAGCCGCTTTACTATTGGCTGGATGGGAATAATCTGGTATTCGCCTCGGAACTGAAGCCGATCATGAAGTGTCCCGGCTTTACGCGGCGGATCCGCAGGGATGTGCTTCCCCGCTTTCTGTATCAGCAGTATATAAACGCGCCGGATACGATTTTTGAGGATGTGTACAAGCTGGAGCCGGGTTCTATTCTGCGGTTTCCCCTCAAAGAAGGGCCGCAGGGCATGAAGCGGTGGAAATTCTGGGATGTGGCGAAGGTCTATCACAGATGCCAGGAAGAGATCGTGACTGATTATGCGCAGGCCAAGGCGGAGCTGAAGGAACTTCTGCGCAAATCTGTGGCCGGGCGCATGATATCCGATGTGCCGCTGGGAAGCTTTTTGAGCGGAGGGTACGATTCGTCTCTGGTGACCGCCATCGCCCAGGAGCTTTCGGATAAGCCGGTGAAGACCTTCTCCATCGGGTTTGAGGAAGAGCGCTATAATGAGGCCAAATATGCCAAAGCCGTTGCCGCCCATCTGGGAACGGATCATACGGAGATGATCATTGATGAGGAAGAGATGTTCCGGCTGGTGGAGAGCATTCCGCAGTATTATGACGAGCCCTTTGCGGACAGTTCCCAGATCGCCACGATGCTGGTGAGCGCCCTGGCGAAGCGGGAGGTGACGGTCGCCCTTTCAGGAGACGGAGGGGACGAATTCTACTGTGGCTATAATATTTATGAGAACGTGGCCCAGGCTCAGCTGCTGGATCCGGCCGGCGGTCTGATCCGCGCCCTGTGCGGCTTGCCGGGACTTAAAAAAGCGGAACTGATGAAAAAGCTGCCCTTCCGTGTGCGCGTGGTGGCGACGAATCAGGATCGGGAGACCAAGACCCAGTTTTGCTCCCCCAGCTATATCGAGACGGCCGAGGGGATGGCTCCCGGTGAGAGCCTTCCCTGCAAATATCCGGTGGAGAGCGGATACGGGGTAAAAAACTGGCAGATCCGCCGGATGCTTCTGGACATGGATACCTATTTACCGGGAGATATCCTCTGCAAGGTGGATCGGGCTTCCATGAAATATTCTCTGGAGTCCAGATGTCCCATCCTGGATCGGGATGTGATGGAATATTCCTTCCGCCTCCCGCACAGCTTTAAGTACGAAAAGGGTGTTAAAAAACGGATCTTAAAGGATATCGCTTATGATTATATCCCTAGAGAGCTTCTTGACCGGCCCAAGGTGGGCTTTGGCGTGCCGCTGGACAAGTGGCTGCGGGGGCCTCTTCGGGGACAGCTTGTGGATTATGCCAACAGAGATTTCCTGGTCAGGCAGGGGCTGTTCGATGCGGATTATGTGGCGCGCCTGATCGGAGGATATCTGGAAAAAGGAGATGCGGGCCCTGCCACGGGCGCGAACTATTCCAAAGTGGCCTGGTCATTTTTCACGTTCCAGCAGTGGTACTGCAGATATATGGTTTAAGGTATGGAAAAAGAAAAGAAACACATCGTTCTGTTTATCAGCGCCCTGAGAAAGGGCGGGGCGGAGCGGGTGATGGTCAATCTGGCAGGGTATTTTCAGTCCCAGGGGCTTCGGGTGACGCTGGTGACCCAGTATCTGTGTGAAGAAGAATATGAGCTCCCGGAAGGGATCCCGCGTCTGTTCAGCGAGATTGAGAAGGAAGAGGAGACGGGGAGCCGGGTGGGGGATTTCCTGGCCCGCTATCGGAAGCTGCGCCGGATTTTCCGGGAACTTTCGCCCGACTGCGTGCTTTCCTTTATTGGGAAGAATAATATCATGGCGTTGCTGGCCTGTCTTTTTACCCGGATTCCGGTTGTGGTTTCCGTGCGTGGGGAGCCGAAAAGCGAATATCCGTCCCGCATGATGCGTTTCCTTTCGGGAACGCTGTTCGCCCGCGCTGCAGGCGTGATCGTGCAGACCGAAGAGGCCAGGCAGTTCTTTCCTGCGGCCGTGAGGAAGAGGGCGGTCATCCTGAAGAACCCGCTGAATCCGGCTTTCGTCCGGCCCATGAGGCAGGGGGAGCCGGACGGGCGCATCGTGTCCGTGGGACGCATGGACGCCAACAAGAATCATGAAATGATCCTGCGTGCCTTTGGCCGCATTGCCCGGGAGTTTCCGCAAAGCAGCCTGGAAATCTTCGGAGAAGGGGAGTGCCGCGCGCGGCTGAAGGAACTGGCAGAGGAACTGGGACTGTCCGGACGAGCGCGCTTTCCCGGCGCGGCGGCGGACATTCCGGAGAAAATCGGGAACGCCAGCGTGTTTGTGCTCTCTTCTTATCATGAGGGGATGCCGAACGCGCTCATTGAAGCCATGTGCTTAGGGATCCCTTCCATTTCCACGGACTGCCCCTGCGGCGGGCCTGCAGAACTGATCCGGGACGGCGAAAACGGCTATCTCATCCCTGTGGGAGACGAAGAGGCTCTTGCCGGGAGGCTGCGCCTTCTTTTGTCGGATCCATCCCTGGTGGAACGGATGGGAAAAGAGGCAAGAAAGCTGCTGGATGCATATCTGCCGGAGCGGGTGAATGAAGAGTGGCTGCGCTATCTTTGCGGGAAGATGCGCTAATGCGGGAGAGGAGGCGATTTGCGGCCATGAAAAAAAAGCAGCTGCTGCAGGCGGTGGTCTTTGTGGCGATTTTTTTCGTGATACTGATCCATTTGACTTATATTATACGCACCAGCGGCGATCAGAAGGCGCGGTTTGCCGGATTCTATGCGGAACCGAAGGATACCATTGACGCGATTCTGATCGGTTCCAGCCCGGTCTATCCATACTATGCCGCTCCCAAGATCTGGGGAGATTATGGCATCACCACCTATCCGCTGTCCACGAACCTGCAGCGGCCCAAGGCGGCAGTACACCTGGTGGAAGAGGCGGAGAAAACCCAGAGCCCATCCCTGTACATCTTTGAGATGCGGATGTATCTGGCTGCGGATGAGGACCTGACGCAGAATATGGCTTATACCCGGGGCGTCACGGACAACATGAAATATTCCATCAACCGGATTCGGACGATCAACGCCCTGGTGGATGATGTGAGCGAGCGCTATACTTATTATTTTGACATCTTTAAATATCATTCCAACTGGAAAACGATCGTCATGCCGAGCCAGCTGGTTTCGTTTCGATATGAGCATAAGGATCCGCTGAAGGGACATTTTATCAGTGACGAGGTGGGCCCCAGCGAGATGGCGGATTTCTCCTGGGTGACGGAAAGACAGCCCATTCCGGCGGATGAAGAGGAAGTGCTCATAGAACTGCTGGAGTACCTGAAGGAGCATGAGATGAACGCGCTCTTCATCGTATCGCCCAACACACAGACGTACGAGAAACAGGCGCAGTATAATTACATTGCGGACATCATTGAGCCATATGGATACAACTTCCTGAACTTTAATGATTATTATGACGAGATCGGCGTGGATTTTCAGACTGATTTCTATGACTACGGCGGCCATGCCAATGCCATCGGTGCGGAGAAGTATACCGCTTTTCTGGGAAAATATCTGAGCGAGAACTACGAGTTTGAGGATAAGCGCGGCCAGGAAGGTTATGAGGACTGGGACGAATCCTATGAATTGTGGACCGGGGAAATGGAAAAAGCGAAGGCAACGATCCGGGAACGGATCGCCAGTCAGGATTTCAAGGTTCTGGAGGGACAGGAAGACGGGTAAAACGCAACCGTTCAGGCAGGTCTGAACGGTTGCTGCAAAACGGAACGGGACAGGATTAAGAGGAACAGGAGGATTCCCTATGTGCGGGATCGCGGGATTGTGCGGCTGGCGCGGCGATTGGCGCAGCAATATTGAAAAAATGAATGAACGCATGGCGCACAGGGGCCCGGATGCGGCCGGCGTCTGGGCGGAAGAAGATGGTTCTGTTGTGCTGGGGCACCGCAGGCTTTCCATCATTGATCTGTCTGAAGCCGGCGCGCAGCCCATGCTGTCGGAGAGTGGGCGTTTCGTGATCTCCTACAACGGGGAAATCTATAACTATCAGGAGCTGGCGGAGCGTTTGGTTGCGGGGAAAAAAGTGTCCGGTTTTCGCGGAAGTTCCGATACGGAGGTGCTGCTGGCAGCGGTGGAAAGCTATGGCGTGCAGGAAGCCCTCACGCAATGCAAGGGGATGTTCGCCTTCGCCCTCTGGGATCGGAAGGAACGGACTCTGACCCTGGCCAGGGACCGGGTGGGAGAAAAACCGCTTTACTATGGGATGGTTCAGGGAAGCTTTGTGTTTGCTTCCGATCTGAACAGCATCGCCGTCCTGGACGGCTTTGAGGGCCGGATGGACGTTTCCGCCCTTTCCTTCTATTTCACCCACGGTTATATCCCGGCGCCCTACAGCATCTATGAAGGCATCCGCAAGCTTCCTGCAGGGACCTTCCTGACGGTGAAGGCTCCCTTTGGGCAATGCGATCCGGTCGCTTACTGGTCCATGAAGGAGGCGGCCCTGTATGGTCAGGCCCATCCTTTTACCGGGAGCAGGCAGGAAGCGGCGGATGAACTGGAACGGCTGCTGAAGCGGTCCATCCGGAGGCAGATGTGTGCCGATGTCCCGCTGGGCGCTTTTCTGTCTGCGGGCATTGACAGCAGTACCGTGGTGGCGCTGATGCAGGCCCAAAGCAGCGCGCAGGTGCGCAGCTTCACTATCGGCATGGAGGATGCGCAGTACAACGAAGCGGATGCGGCGGAGAAAATCGCGGCCCATCTGGGCACAAAGCACACGCGGCTGACCATTACGGAGCAGGATGCGAAGGCGGTCATCCCGCAGATATCCGGAATATTCGGAGAGCCCTTCGGAGATTCCTCTCAGATTCCTACCTATCTGGTGAGCAAGCTGACCAGGGAGCATGTGACGGTGGCCCTCTCGGGAGACGGCGGGGACGAGCTGTTCGCCGGATACAATATCTACGGCTGGGCAGATCGGATCTGGGGCAAGATGAAGACGAAACCCCGGCTGCTGCGGAAGGCTGCAGGAGGGCTGATCGGCCTGCTTCCTCTGGATGAGAAGGAGGGCCTGGGGCTGAAGGGAAAGCTCCTGAAAGCGGACGGCATCCTGGATGTGTACCGGATGAATTATGACAGAGATCCGCTGGTACGGCGCTTGGCGCCGGACGGAGTGGGGATCCGTCCGTTCTATGCGCGCGTTCCGGAAGGCCTGCTGGACTGCCCGCTGCATGAAGTGATGCTGCAGGATATGCTGCTTTACCATCCGGATGACATTTTGGTCAAGGTGGACCGGACGGCCATGGCAGTCTCTCTGGAGACCAGAGTTCCCATGCTGGATAAGGATGTGGTTGAATTCGCCTGGTCCCTTCCTCTTTCCTTCCAAAGGCAGGGGGATGTGGGCAAACTGGTGCTGCGCGACGTGCTTTATCGATATGTCCCGAAGGAATGGATGGAGCGGCCCAAGAAGGGCTTTTCCATACCCATCCGCCGCTGGCTTGCGGAACCTGAGCTTCGGGAATGGGCGGAAAGCCTGCTTTGTCCGGATGCGCTTTCCAGGTCAGGGGCGCTGGATGGGAAAGCTGCGCGCCAGATCTGGGAAGACTATACGGAGCGCGGCATCTGGAGGCCGCAGGTCTGGTATCTGTTAATGTTCCAGCAGTGGATGGAAGGCAGGGCGTGAGATGAAAATAGTGGAACACTTTGAGGGCACGCTGCCGCCTCCTTCCGAACGGGAGCTGATCTCGGTGGTGGTGGCCGTATATAATATAGAAGCCTATGTGGAGCGGTGCGTGCGTTCCATCATGGCACAGACCTATCCGGAACTGGAAATCCTGTTGGTGGATGACGGTTCCACAGATGCGAGCGGAAAGCTCTGCGATGCACTGGCGGAACAGGATGCCAGGATCCGGGTGCTGCATAAGACAAACGGCGGGCTGTCGGATGCCAGAAATGCGGGAACAGAAGCTGCAAGCGGCAGTCTGATCGCCTTTGTGGATGGGGACGATTGGCTGGAGCCGGATATGTATGGCCGGATGTATGCGGCCATGTGCGCCTTCGGGGCGCCGTTGGCGGTCTGCAGATATAAGCAGGTCTACAAAGACCGGGTGATCGACGGTTCCACGGATCGGGCGGTGCTCCTTTCCGGAAGCGAACCGCTGGAGCAGTTTATTGCGGAAAATGACGAGGTGCCCCTTCGCAACGCGGCATGGAACAAGCTGTACCGCAGAGAATTGATGGGAGAACTTCGGTTCCCTGTGGGAAAGCTGTATGAGGATATCGTCTATACAACCCGCCTTTTGGAACGCGCCAAAAGCTGCGTTTATCTGGACAAGGCAGGGTACAATTATGTCCTGGAACGGGAAGGGAGCATCATGGGGAAAGGGCTTGGCGAGCGGATTTTTACCGATCAGGTTCCGGCCTACCAGGAGAAGGAAGCGTTTCTGAGGGACATCGGCAGGCCGGATCTGGCGGACATGCATCGTTTTTTCTATTATAAAAGGCTGCTGAATGATTATAATCTCTGTATGCGTTCCCGGGATAAGAGGCAAAGGGCGTACTGCGGCAGGCTGCGCAGTCTGATCCTGGAGAAAAAGGAAGAGATGGGGCGCGTCTATGGCTGCCCTGCGGCGGGAGAAAACGACTGGATCAAGATGCGCATGTTCGTCCGCTCCCCTCTCCTTTACCGGCTGATGACGGAGCTGAACGAGGGGATTTTGCTTCCTCTGAAGAGAAAAAGAATGGAAAGGCGGGAAAGGCAGTGATCCTATTACGGCTGTCCGGCGGGCTGGGAAACCAGATGTTTGAATATGCGCTCTACATTGCGCTGAAGGCCCGCGGGAAAACGGTGAAAATCGATGACGTATCCGACTACATGGCGGCGGATCGCAGAAGCGTGCAGCTGAATATTTTTGACGCGCCCTATAAACGGGCGTCGCGGGAGGAAATCATCCGCTACACGGATGCCTCCATGGCATTTCGCGATCGGGTGCGCAGGAAGCTGACCGGAAGGAAGAGCCTGGCCTACAGGGAGACGGAGATGGCCTATGATCCATCTGTTTTCCGGAGGGATCCGGTCTACCTGGAAGGGTACTTTCAAAGCGAGCGGTATTTTGCCGATGTGAAGGATGAGGTGAGGCGGCGGTTCCGGTTTCGGTTCGACCAGCAGGAGGGGCAGGCCCTGCCCGAATACTGCCAAAGCTACCTGGAGCAGATCCGGTCGGGCCAGTCGGTGGCCGTCCATGTGAGACGGGGGGACTATCTGGATCCCAAACACGGCGGGATCTATGAAGGGATCTGTACCCGGGAATACTATGAAGAGGCCATGGGACGGATCAGGGAGCGCTGGCCGGACGCCCGCTTTTTTCTCTTTTCCAATGACCCGGACTGGACCCGCAGGAACCTGGGCGGAGAGGGACGGATCCTGGTGGAGGGCGGAAGCGAGGAGACGGGCTACCTGGACCTGTATCTGATGAGCCAGTGTTGCCATGCCGTCATCGCAAACAGCAGCTTCAGCTGGTGGGGAGCATGGCTGATTGAAAATCCGCAGAAAATGGTGATTGCCCCATCCAGATGGATGAACGGGCGGGGCTGCAGGGATATCTATACGGAGGATATGATTCGGATATGATTGATAATATAAGAAAACTGAAGTCGATATTGACCAAATCCCAGAAGCGCAAGGTCTGCGGCCTGGGCGTGCTGATCCTGATCGGGGGCATGCTGGAGACCGTAGGGATCACCGCGATCCTGCCCCTGGTGCAGGCAATCATCGACCGGGACGGCATGATTGCTAATGAGACGGTGCAGACGGTGTGCGGGTGGTTCGGCTTCACCCTGTCGGAGGACAACTTCAATCAGTTCATTCTGATACTCCTTTTGCTGATTATCCTCATTTTTGTGGTGAAGAACCTGTTCCTGCTCCTGGTCACCTATGTGCAGTCCGTATTCGTCAACAGGAACCAGTTCCGGACGGTCAGCTACATGCTGGAAGAGTATCTGAACCGTCCCTATGAATTCTATCTGAACGCGGATATTCCCACCGTATTCCGGCTGGTGGACAGCGACGTGCCCAAGGTATTCACCATCCTGATGGAATACATCCAGCTGGCATCCGAGGGCGTGGTGGCGCTCTTCATCTGCATCTTCCTCCTGGTGGTGGACTGGAAGATGACGCTGATCATGGGAGGCCTTCTGGTGGGACTGACCCTGATTATTATGCGGATCATGAAGCCCAAGCTGAATGTGATGGGGTTAAAATCCCAGCGAGTGCAGAGCCGCATGGGCAAATGGAGGCTGCAGTCCATCTATGGAATCAAGGATGTGAAGATCCTGCACAGGGAAGCCTTCTTCGCCCGCAATTTTAGGAAGTATTCCCAGATCGCTGGAGAAGTGACCAGCAAATATACTGTGCTCAACAACATTCCCCGCCTTCTCATCGAGACGGTCTGCATCAGCGGCATTCTGGCTTATCTGGCGGTTTATATTCTGATGGGCGGAGACCTGACGGCCATGGTGGCTCAGATTGCGGCCTTCGGCTATGCGGCCACCCGGCTGATCCCCAGCGTCAACCGATTCAATGGTCACATGACCAATATCGCCTATTATCAGCCGTCCCTGGAATATGTCTATGAAAATGTGGATTTCAGCGATTATACGAAGTACGGGGAATATCACGGCAAAGAGGAAAATGCGGACGTGACGATCCCGATCGAAGGGGAAATCCGTATGGATCACATCACCTATGGCTATCCGAATTCCGACAAGAACGTGCTGAAAGATGCGTGCATGAGGGTTCCCATCGGCAAGTCGGTGGGGATCATGGGCCCCTCCGGAGGCGGAAAGACCACCAGTGTGGATATCCTGATGGGCCTTTTGAAGGTAAAAGAAGGAACGATCACCTGCGGCGGCGTGAACGTGTTTGACAACTATCCTCAGTGGCTGTCCAATATCGGCTATATTCCCCAGACCATCTTCCTGACGGACGATTCCCTCAGAGAGAATATCGCTTTCGGTGTGGAGCCGGATGAGATTGACGACGACAGGGTGTGGGAGGTGCTGGAGGAAGCGCAGATGAAGGATTTCGTGAAGCAGATGCCGGAGCAGCTCTACACCAGCGTGGGAGACCGTGGCGTGCGCCTTTCCGGCGGACAGCGTCAGAGAATCGGCATCGCGAGGGCGCTGTATCACAATCCGGAGATCCTGATCTTTGACGAAGCCACGTCCGCCCTGGACAACGATACGGAATCGGCGATCATGGAGGCCATCGAGAGCTTCCACGGCCGCAAGACCATGGTCATCATTGCCCACAGATTGCGGACCATAGAGAATTGTGATATCATCTACAATGTGGATAACTGCAAAATCATGATGACAAAGGGAACCTTATAATGCCGCGGTGCGAGGAAGCGCGCAGATGGGAGCAGGCGTGATCGGAACAGAATTTTTAAAGGGGCAGGGGCTGGGAAACCAGCTGTTTAGCTATGTGACGGCCAGATGTATTGCCCTGGAGAGGGGTTGTGCCTTCGGCACGGCGGGCCAGGAACAGCTGGCTGTCAATATACACAGCAAAAAAGGCATGTATTTCATGGATATGGATCTGGGAGAGCGGATTGAGACGGGGACGAAGGACGGTTTGGCTCCGGCTGCGGAATACGGGACGGGTACGGCTGCGGCAGACGGTTCCGGCGCGTGTGCAGCGCGTTCTTCCGGCGTCAGAAAAGAGGAACTGCGCCGCTATGATGAAAAGGAACTGCGCTTTTTTCAGGGAACCTCGGTTCATGACATGGAACACGGCTGTTATGTGGCGGGAGAGGACGGGGCGCTTCACAGCCTGCCGGACAATACGCTGATCTATGGAAATATGCAGGATGAGCGGTATTTTGCCAGGTACCGGGAACAGATCCGGGAGTGGCTGCGGGTGCGGCCGGAATATGATACCCATGAATTCACCCGGGACAACCTGTGCATCCTGAATCTGAGGGGCGGGGAGTATACCGGGCATCCGGAACTGTATCTGTCCAGGGGATATTGGCTGAAGGGCATGAAGAACATGCGCAAGATCCGGCCTGATATGGAATTTATCATCGTGACCGATGATCCGGAGGCTGCGCATAAGCTGCTTCCCGGGCTGCCAGTGTACCATTCCGATCTGGATCGGGACTATGTGATGCTGAAAAATGCCCGTTATCTGCTGCTGTCTAATTCCAGCTTTGCATTTTTCCCCGCATATACGTCTACCACGCTGCAGGCCGCCATCGCGCCCAAATACTGGGCCAGGCACAATGTGTCCGACGGATACTGGGCCTCGGAGCAGAATATCTACAGCATTTTTCAATATCAGGATCGGTCTGGGAGGCTTTTTACGCCTGAGGAATGCAGGCAGGAGCTGGAAGCTTATAAGAAAACTTCCGGGAAGTACAAAAACGCGGGAAAGCGTCCGGAGGGGATGAAAGCGGCCTGGTGCAGGCTGGAGAGCAGAGTGCGCTATGGCATGTTTTATCTGCGCAAGATCTGGTATTCGCTGACGAGGCGGGCGGGGTGGAAGGTGCCCTATGGTCAGAATGTGGGGTGGCGCGGGACACGGTTTTTAAAGGACAAAGAAAAAGGGGTAAAGGAGTAGCGGGTATTTGTGAGGGACGTTACAAAAAGAGAATTTAAAAAGAGTTTTAAGACACACTATGACTGTTACAGAAAGCTTTCCGGCAGCAATAGCGGATGTGATAAAACCAGACGACTTATTCTGTTTTATTGCGTGGAATGTGGTCTGAAATGCGAACTTTTAAAGCGGGAAATGAAAAATACCTATAAAGAACTGTGGACATGTGAAGGGCTGGAAAAGCTAGAGAGAGATGGGCATAACCTGAATATTATGCTGAAAAAGGCCGGAGTGGAGGCAAGGTTTCCGCTGGGGCCAATCCGCTTAAGATCGCAGGAGAGCGTGGGGGCGAGGGAATTTAACCAGCTGTGGAGGTATGGGATTGAAACATTGGATGCCAGGGAAGAAGATGAGGCAGAGAAAACCTTGGCGAACATTGCAAAATGGCTGGATGAAGGGATCTAGAGAGGTGTGTATGAGAAGATTCTATACATGGAAAGATATTGAGATAGAATTGTTCCGCAACAGAGCCAAATGGCCTAAAAGCTGGACGGATATCGATGTATACAGCACGATGGTGGAAGTCTTTGTCAATTTGGAAGAGAAGACGGAGACTTTTTGGAAGGACCTTTTCGGAAACCTGTATCTGGAAGGGGAGGAATGCATCGTTTTACCTTTTACAGGTCAGAAAATACAGATTATATATACGCTTGAACCGGAAGCCGCCACACAGGAGAGGGTGATTGCACCTTTATTTAAGAATATTTATCTAAGCGGAGGCCGTCAGCCATCCTTGCCCGACAAGCAGCTGCCCGGCGTGCCGGTGGTCGCTTTCCACTCCTATAAAGGCGGCGTAGGCAGAACGCTTTCCTTGATCAGTTTTGTGAGGGAATTGACGGAATGCTTTGAGGGAAAAAAGAAGGCGCTCATCATTGATGCTGATCTGGAAGCGCCGGGTCTGACGTGGATGGCGGAGGAACAGAATAACCGCTGCGAGATCAGTTATCTGGATATGCTGTCCCTGATACATGTGAATGGATTTACGGATGAACTGACAGAGAAAATCAGCGGCCTGGTGGAGAAATCCGTGTTGACTTTTGAGACAGAGTCCCTTTCGGAAGAACATTTGTTCCTTCCTACTTACCTGGAAGAGAGCCAGCTAATGGATGTATATGCCAGTCCGGAAATCCTGCTGTCTTCCAGCGAGAATAAGTTTATCCTGCCGGAGTTCTTTTCTGCATTGGGCAAAAAGCTCGGAGCGGATATCGTTTTTATCGATTTGAGGGCAGGAGTCAGCGAATATTCTGCGCCGTATATTTTCGATCCAAGGGTGAAGAAATTCTTTGTGACATCCACCTCCAGACAGTCTGTGCGCGGCACAAGCATGCTGCTGAGATTGGTAATGGATTATTTTAATGATGAAAACGCTGTTCCGCAGATTTTGCTGACCATGATTCCGCCATCGGAACTTTTCAGCGAAGAAATGGAGAATGAAACGCGCGGACAGCTGGCGGCCTGCATGACGGGGAGGGCGGTTGACGGGACGGAAGAGGAGGGCAATGTTGGCCTTTCTGATGCGATTACAGGATTCGGTTTTGACAGCGCCCTGATCCATCTGGACGGAATTGCCCAGGTGTGCGCAAAGCTGAGAAGCTCCGGAATGCGTAAGGAAACGGCTCGGCTTGTGAGAGAACTGTTTGACGGCGGGGAACCTGTACAAGACGTGCCGATCCGGGAAGAAGTGCAGAAGGTACTGAAGCGCCTTTTTGAAATTACCGATAAGGAACTTGTGGCGGAGGGAACCGCATCCTCCAATATGCTCTGCACGGATGTGATCCAACGGATCGCCAGAGACTTCCGCAGGGAAGTCCCTCAGATTGTGGTGTTAGGAGCAAAAGGCTCCGGAAAAACCTATCTGTATAAACAGCTTTTGATTAATAAGAGCTGGAACCAGTTTGTCCGGACAGTGGAGAAGGATTCCGGAAGGGAGAACAGGGAAGAGACATACATTATTCCGGTACTGGCCAGTGAAGACAGAAAGGTATTTCAGCCGTTATTGCAAAAATGCATTGATTATGCGAGAGAAGGCCTGGGATGGGGCGCACCTGGGGAGTTCGTATATGCTTCGAATGAGGATAAAATGAAAGCGTTCCGAAAACAAGAGCATACATCCTCCGAATGGCGGGATTTTTGGGAACGCTGTCTTCTGGAATCGGCAGGGGAGAACGGAAGTTTTTCCGAATTGGCGGAAAGGCTGGAGGGGGAGAAGAAACGGATCGTATTCATTCTGGATGGAGTGGAGACGTTATTTGACGAATCGGTATTGTCGGAAGCGGCAAAAGGGGCAATACGGGTGTTATGCCGTGATCTGCCAAACCGGATTGGAGAGATGGGCCGGGGACGGATCGGAATCGTGATTTTCCTCAGGAAGGATCTTGCAGAGGATGCGATTACGACGAATTATGAACAATTCCGCGCGCAATTCTCCCAATATGAACTGAATTGGTCCCAGACGGAGGCTCTGAGGCTGGCGCTTTGGATCGCACAGCAGGCGGAAGGGACAAGGTTCAGCCTTCCCGTCCCGCTTCCAAGGGCTTCCAGGGAGTTGGTGGAACAGAAGCTGAATCTGCTCTGGGGAAGCAAACTGGGAAGAAAGGATTCCAAGGAAGCATATACCTCCAGATGGGTCATCGCGGCACTGTCGGATTTCAACGGACAGCTTCAGGCAAGGGATATTGTCCGGTTCCTGAAGTATTCAACGCAAAGCTGGGCTACGGTCAATCTGTCTTCTTATCCGGACAGATACATCATGCCCACAGAGATAAAAAAAGCGATCGTAGGCTGTTCAGAAGGGAAGGTGGGAGAGATCAAGCAGGAGATCCGTTCTTTGAAGGAGATTTTTGAAAAATTGGAAGACCTGGATGAGACAGAGAAGTTCCTCCCGCTTAATCCGGAGAAGCTGCCTCTTTCCCCGTCAGAAATCCATGTGATGATGAAACAGGGATATTTGAAAATTTATAAAGAGCAGTACTATATTCCCGAGATTATCCGGCATCATTTCGGATTCCGGTATCAGAAAGGGGCGCGGCCGAAGGTGCTGGCGCTGCTGCTGAAATAGGGAAGGGCACAACATGCCCGGATATGGAGACAAGCGTGAAAAAGCGCTTTTTTGTACCTGATTATAAACGCGCGCATATGCGCGCAGATGGAGCAACCATGAAAGAAGAAGACAAACTCCAACTCCCCAACGTGACGCTCTGCGCCATGACCAGCGTGAGGGTGAGGGAGACCATCAAGGCGATGCATTACAGCATGCGGGGAATTCATTTTGCGGATGCGCTGATCATCACGCATAAGAAGCCCCGGTTCCTTCCGAAGGGGATTCATTACCGGCATACCTCGAAGCTTTGCAGCATTGATGATTTTAATTATAAGACGGTTTATGATCTGGGAGATTATATCGAGACGGATTTCGTCCTGCTGGTGCACTATGACGGATTTGTGGTGCATCCGGAGATGTGGAGGAAGGAATTCCTGGACTATGATTATATCGGCTCCCCCTGGCCTCTGCCGAAAGAGGGGGACGACACCACCTACCGGGACATTCACGGCAATATCTGCCGGGTGGGCAACAGCGTGGGCATCCGCAGCAAACGCCTGCTGGACTATCCGAAGAAGGCGCAGGTGCCCTGGACGCCGGAGAAAGGCTGGTATAATGAAGATGGATTTCTCTGCTGCAGGATCCGCCATCTGCTGGAGGCGGAAGGAATGCGGATCGCGCCCCTGGAAGTGGCAAAGTATTTCGGCCATGAGAACATGATACCGGAGATCCAGGGCATTACGCCCTTTCTGTTCCACAAATGGGCGGGGACCAATGCGGGATATCCGGATTTCCGCCGGAAGCATCCGCTGATCGATGCGGCCAGAAGGCTTCACGGCCGCATGGTGAACGGAAAGGCAGGGAGGTAAGAATGGTATACGATTGCTTTCAGTTTTTCAATGAACTGGATATTCTGAAACTCCGGCTGCATGTGATGGCTCCGGTGGTTGACCGGTTCGTCATCAGCGAAGCCACGGAGACCTTTTCCGGCCAGCCAAAGCCCCTGTACTATGAAGAAAATAAAGAAATGTTCTCAGAATTTGCGGATAAAATCATCCATGTTGTGGTGGATGATACGCCGCCCGGCTATACCCATGACCGGGATACCTTTCAGAAAAATGCCGTAGGCAGGGGGCTTGCCGGCTGCACGGACGAAGATATCATCCTTTTCAGCGACCTGGATGAGATACCGAATCCCGAGAAGGTGAAGGAGATCCTGGAACATTTTGACCCTACGAAGATCTATCATTTTGCCCAGCGCATGTTTTACTGCTATCTGAACATGGAGGAGGTCTCCGGCAATCTGCTCTCTTATGCGGGGGAGTTTCCAGGTGTGGAGAAAAAGCAGTGGATCGGCTCCAAAATGTGCAGCTACCGGCTGCTGCGGGAGCAAGGCCTTAAGCTGGGAGAACTGCGTTTTCCGGAGCGCAAGGAGATCGGCATCCGTGTGGCGGATGGGGGATGGCATTTCGGATATATGGGAGGGCACGGCGAGAAGAACGCCAGAAAACGCGTGGCGGAGAAGGTGCGTTCAGCGGCCCATCAGGAATATAACAAGGCGGAGATCCTTTCCGGGGTGGTGGACAATATCAAGGATGGGAAGGATCTGTTCGGAAGAAATGCCAGCTTCAAGCGGGTGGAGATCGATGAGACTTATCCGGAATATCTCCGAAAACATCGCGAGGAATATGACTTCCTGATCCTGAAGGAAGAACCCTCTTACAAAAAAGCGCTGCGGCATGCGGCATCCTGGTTCCGGAAGAACTATTACCGGGCCGGACGGGGCGTGAAGCGGGTGATGAGGAAACTGACGGGGAAGGCATAGGCGGACGCGTCTGTCAACGACAGGAGAAGCCTGCCCATCCCAATATCAATATATAGGAGAGATAACCTCATGAGAGAATTGAGCCTGGAAGCTGAAAAAATTATGCGCGAACGTTTTGGAAAAGATACGGTGATCGCATTGGCAACGGAGGATCAAGGAGTGCCATATGTCCGGAATGTAAATGCGTATTATGAGGAAGGCTCCTTCTATATTATTACAGATGCGCGTTCAAATAAAATGAAACAGATAGAAAAAAATTCGAATGTCGCGATAGCGGGCGATTGGTTTACCGCGCACGGAAAGGGTAGCAGCTTAGGTTATTTCGGTAAAGAAGAAAACTGCCTGATTGCTGAGAAACTAAAAAGTGTTTTTGCAGAATGGATCGATAATGGGCATACTAACTTCGATGATGAAAACACCATTATTTTATGCGTGGAATTAACGGACGGACTGCTGCTTTCACATGGAACGAAGTATGCGTTTTAAATTAAAATAGACAAAATATTCTGTAAATTTTGCGGTTTATATAAATTTAAAAGAATATTCAGAAAAAAAGCGCAAAAATGCTAAAAAGACAGAAAGGAGGCGGCGCAGTGAAGCAGAAGAACGATCTGCCAAAGGCGGAATGCCCGGAAGGAACCGAACCGGGTACAGAATGTCCGGAAGAAGAGGAAGCGCAGGCTCCTGCGGTATCCATCTGCGTCCCTTGTTATAATAACGCATCCCAGGTGAAAAAGCTTTTATCCACGGTGGCGGAACAGACGCTGCAGGATATAGAGGTCATTCTTTCTGATGATTCCACGGACAGCCGGATACAGGAACTGGCGGAGCGGATCCGGGAAGAAAAAGAGCCCGGCATTTCCTGGGAGGGGGCAGGGCGGAAGCTGCGCTATGCGCACAACGAAAAGCCTCTGGGCCATATTTTCAACTGGAACCATGCGCTGGATATGGCGCAAGGGCGCTATATTAAGATCATGTTCAGCGATGATTGGTTCACTTACCCGGACAGTCTGGAAAAGCTGGCCGTCATGCTGGACGAACGGCCGGACGCTTCGCTGGCATTCTGCGGCACCATGCAGGTATCGGAGAAGAGAACCTGGACCAGGGCCGCGAACGACGCCTATCTGGAACGGCTGCGGACGGATTACCGCCATCTGTTCCTGGGAAACGAGATCGGCGCGCCAAGCGCTACCATTTACCGCGCCTGCGGCGCCCGGTTTGACGAGAAAAGCAACTGGGCTTCGGATATGTTTCTGTATTTTGAAATCCTGCAGAAAAATCCGTATTTTGCCGCCACAAAGGAACCGCTGATCTCCATCGGCATCCATGAAGAGCAGTATACAGGCATGTTTGCCGAAAAGGATATCCGAAAATATCAGGACAGCCTGCTCATGTATCAGAAATACGGCCTTTCGGCCAATGAAGCCTGCAGGCGGGAAATGCTCCGGCTGACTGTCATGTACGGCCAGGGCTGGAAAAGGGCGTTATCCTGCGGGGCCTCTTTCCCGGAATACATGAAAGAACGGGCAAGGTGGTTCTGGCACAATACGGTGCTGGGCTATTGGAACGGCTTGCGCCATAAGCTGGGGCTGGCGCGCGGCGGCGCATAGCTGCATGCCAAACCGCCCGCTTCCGGTCATCCTGTGAGCGGCAGCGGCGTATGGGGCGTTCCCCCTGCGGGGAATGGAAAGGACGGTACAAAAAGCCATGGGAATGGATAAGGAAAGAACATGGGAGAACCGCATCCAGGCGGTGGGACGGTTCTGTTTTTGGCTGGGGCTGGTTTTGGAGCTTTTCATCATGCTGGTGGATACGAGCGCGTACACCAATCCCATAGAGGGACAGCTGTTTCGCGTCACCTTCCTGCTGTTTGCGCTCAAAGTCGCCTGCAGCAAATTCACCTTGAAAGAATGGCTGTGCCTGGCCTTTTTCATGGTGATCGCAGGGCTGTGCTATCTGTTTTCTGCGCGAGATGAGGCGGTGCGCTTGGTGGTGTTTTGCGCCGCGTTCAAAGATATGGATGTGAAACGGGCGCTGAAGCTCGCTTTCTGGATGACGCTTTCCGGCTGCCTGGCGCTGGCGGGCCTGGCGGCTGCCGGCATACTGGGAAAGATGTACATCATAGATGCGGGGGAGCGCGGGCTTCGCTACTGCTTCGGCCTGGGCCATCCCAACGCCTGCTACTGCCTGTTCTGGGCGCTTTCGATGCTGTTGATCTGGCTGTACCACGAACGTATGCGTCTTTGGCACTATGCTGCTATCGCTGCGGCGGGCGTTCTGCTGTATCTGCCGACCCGTTCCAGAACCGGGATTCTGATCCTAATGTTTACCCTGTTCCTGTCCGTCCTTCTGGCATATTGGAAGCGGGTACGGGAAGGAAAATTGATCTATCTGGCGGGCATCCTGGCCTTTGCGGGCTGTGTGGTGCTTTCGGTCTGGATCGCTTACTATGAGCCCTATACGGGGCCCTTTTATCCGTACGATTATCTGTTCACGGGGCGGATCACCAGCATGAATACGCTGGAAGGCGGAGGCGGCATGCTGCGCAACTGGAGTCTGTTTTCCTCGCCGGAGAATGTGAAATATTTTGACCTGGGCTACGTCCGCCTGTTTTACTGGTATGGTATCATTCCCGGAGCGGTTTATGTGGTCATGTATGCCCTTTTGATGTGGGAGTGCAGGCGCAGAAAAGATGCGTTCGGCTTCATGATGCTCACTTCCATTGCGCTGTATACCCTGGTGGAGGCACATTTTGTATCCGTATTCATGGGGCGCAATTATTCGCTGTTTCTCATGGGCTCCTACTGGATCGGCCTGGTGCGCCGGAATGTGCCGGAGGGGAGAAAAACGGTTGGGGCAAAAACATCTGGGACAAAAACGTCTGGGATGAAAACGACCGGGACGAAAATGGCTGGGGCCCAAGCGGATGGTGGCTGTCAGGTGCGGGAAGACTATATCTGGAGAGGCTGGAGGCTGCTTTCTAGGGCGTAGGTTTCTGCGGCGTCTCAAATGGCGAAAGGTTTTGGAAAGGATGAAACCGGGACTGCTTGCTGCGGTTGGCGGGAAGAAGGAAGGTGTGGCTATGCGTCTGGTGATAGACTGTTTTAAATTGGTAAAAGGACTGGGAAAGAGCATCGGAATCTACAATCTGGCGAAGAATCTGACGGCGCATCTGGCGCAGACGAACCAAAACGGGGAACACTGTGAGGAAATCGTGGTTCTGGGAAATGAATGGAACCGGAAGGATTTCGACATTCCTGGAGTGCGTTTTGTGCAGATGAAGGGAAATCCGAAGAGCAAGCTGTACTGTATGGTATGGGAACTGTTTCTGGTGCCTTTTGCTGCCCGCCGTTTCCAGGCGGATCGCCTTCTGTTTCCCAGAGGCTACAGGCCGCTTTTCTATCGGGGAAAGGAGATTGTGATCATTCATGACCTGATCCCGTTTTACTATGACAAGCATTTTCCAGGCGTCTTAAACCGGGTGGAGAATGCCTATATCATGAGCAGATTGAAGGCTTCCATGAAGCATGCGCATAGGATCGTCACCATTTCGGAGTTTTCCAGGAAAGAAGTGGACGAAATGTGCCCGGGCAGCGGCAGCAGAGTGCGGGTGATTTATAATGGGATCAATTCGGTGGCCCGTGCTGAGGGAGACTGCAGCCTGAAACCGGATGGACCCTACTTTTATGCTGCGGCTTCCGGCCTTCCTCATAAGAACGCCATCGGCGTGCTGCGCGCCTATGAGGCTTATTACAAACAGGCAAAGGAACCGGCTCGGTTGGTGCTGGTGGGGATCGACAGCCCGGAACGCATAGACGGAGGGGAGCAGCTGCCCGCAGAGGTAAAAGAATCCATCACCTGTTATCGCTATATTGAAAGCGCGGAAGAGATGCACAGCCTGATGGCGGGGGCGAGGGCCTTCCTCTTCCTGTCCTTGATCGAAGGGTTCGGCTTTCCGCCCCTGGAAGCCATGCAGCTGGGCGTGCCCGTGATCTGTTCCAACCGCACCGCTCTGCCTGAGGTGATCGGGGATGCAGGGCTGCTGGTGGATCCGGATGACCGTTCCGGCATTGTAGCGTGCATGAACCGTCTCCTGGAGGATGAGAAGCTGCGGGAGGAACTGATCGCAAAGGGCTATGAGAATGTGAAACGGTTCGACTGGGACAGCCGCACCCGTCTGTACTGGGAGGTGCTTACGGAGTGAAAAGAAGCAGCTGCGGCAAAAATGCGCTCATCTCGGTGATCGTGCCGATCTATAATGCGAAGCAATATCTCCCGGACTGCCTGGAAAGCCTGTTGTCCCAGACCTGCCCGAATCTGGAAATCCTGCTTGTGGATGACGGTTCCACAGATGGAAGCGCGGAGTGGATAAAGGCGTTCATTCACTCCTATGAATGGAAAGAGGGGAAAGGCGGTTCAGGTTCCATCCCGGGCAGGCCGGCGCAGGATGCGCGCTTATGCGGAACAGAACAACCGGCATCCGCCGGGCTTTCAATAAAAGGGCAGGATGGGAAGAAAAGACACATCCGCCTCTTGCAGAAAGAGAACGGAGGGGTCTCCAGCGCCCGCAATCTGGGACTTGAGGAAGCGAAGGGGGACTATATCTCTTTTGTGGATGCGGATGACTGGATCCAGCCCGAAATGCTGTCCGAACAGCTTTCCTGCCTGCTGCAGCACGAAGCGGATATGGCAGTGTCAGGCTTCCTGGAGGTGGGAGAAGCACAGAGACGGCAGAGGCGGCAGGAAGGTGCCGGTTCCAGGCCGAAGGAGACGGACGGCGCCCGCAGGCCGGAGGGCGCGGCGGAGGAAGCCGGGGCGAAGGGCGTAAGGGTTCTGGAACCCAAAGCATATGTGGAAGACTACCTGCTGTGCGGAAACACCCGCTGCTGGAGCGTTCTGTATACGCGGGAACTCATTGGCAGCGTGCGGTTTAAGGAGGGACTTTCCATCGGGGAAGACCTGCTGTTCCTTTCCAAGCTGCTGCCCGCGCTGAACCGTGTCTGCGTGCTTCCCGGTCAGGATTACTGCTATTACCAGAATGAGGGAGGCGCCATGTTTTCCGGATTCAAGCCATCCTATATGGATCAGATTCGCTGCTGGGAACTGGTGCGGCCCGATATGGAGCAAATCTCTGCGCGCGCGGCCGTCCGCACGGATGTCTGCCTGTTCCAGGGAGCCCTTCTTGTGGCGGGAAAGCTTGCCCTGCTTTCCGGGCGAGCCATAGGGACGGAGGGCCTTTATCTGAAGGAATGCCGCAGCGCGGCACAGGAGGCCTGGAAACGGCTGGGAGCGGCCGGGCAGCGGAAGCTTCTGCCGCGCGGATACAGAGTGAAGGGTCGGCTGTTTCTGCGCGCGCCCGGGCTGTATCTGAAGCTGTACCATATCTGGAAAGGCGGTCGGAAAGGGGCAGAATGATGAGAAGAAGAGTGAAAGAAAAGCGCTTTCACTTTCCCGGAATTAGAATGCGCACCAGAGCGCGCGGATGGGAGCAATGATGGAAAGATACAGAGGAAAGAAAGATAAAATTGTCTTATACATGCATGCCGGCAGCGGCAACCATGGCTGTGAGGCCATCGCCAACACGGTCATCAAGATGCTGCCCAAGCCGGCCATCGTCATGACGAACAGTGTGCAGGAGGATGAGGCCTATTCGCTCAAGGGAATGGCGGTCTTTCTGGAAGAGAGAAAGGTGCGGAAGAAGTTTTTCGTCCATGTATACTATTATTTGAAGGAGCGCCTTTTTCACAATCCGGAAGCGGCCTTCCATTACCGGTTCCGCGAGGTCTGCGGCAGAAACCTGCGTCAGATGAACATCTCCATCGGGGGAGACAACTATTGTTATGATCTGCTGCTAAAGGACCTGAAGTATACCAACCGGCTGTTTACGGGACAGGGAGCCATGACCGTGCTTCTTGGCTGTTCCATCGAACCGGAACTGCTGTCGGATCCGGATATCCTCGAGGATCTGGGACGTTACAGCTGCATTATCGCCAGGGAGTCTCTTACCTGGCAGGCGCTGACCCAGGTGGGGCTGAAAGAAAAGAGCTATCTGGCCCCGGATCCCGCCTTCCTTCTGAAGAGCGAGCGGCTTCCCGCCCCTCCCGGCTTCGTGGAAGGCCAGATGCTGGGACTGAACGTGAGTCCTATGGTGGTGGGAAGAGAGCAGGAGCAGGGCATCACCATGGAGAACTACCGGCAGCTCATCCGCCATGTGCTGGACACGACAGAATTGGGAATCGCCCTGATCCCCCATGTGGTATGGAAAAATAATGATGACCGGACGGTGCTTCGCGCCCTGTACCGGGAATTCCAGAGCACGGGCCGGGTGGTCATGATCGAGGATGCCAGCTGTGAGCAGCTGAAAGGCTATATCGCCAGATGCCGGTTCTTCATCGGAGCGAGAACCCATGCAACGATAGCAGCTTACTCTTCCCTGGTGCCAACGCTGGTTGTGGGCTATTCCGTGAAAGCGCGGGGAATCGCTCTGGATCTGTTTGGAACCTGGGAGAAGTATGTGATTCCGGTGCAGGAATTGAAGGACAAAAAAGAACTGGCAAACGGCTTTGACTGGCTGCACAGCCAGGAAGATGGGATCCGCAAACGGCTGGCTTCAGTGATGCCCGGCTATTTGGAGCGGGCCAGACAGACCGGCCGCATGCTGAGCCGGCTGCTGGAAGAAAAATGAGATACGAGCGGGGGGAAGCTGGACAAGGATGGAACGATTACAGGAATTTTTACAAAGTACGGAGACCATAACGAAAATCAATGCCCTTCAGGAGCAGGTGGCGAAAACAATTTTTACCTGGCCCGCTCTTACCGGAAAGGAAAAATTGAAAAGGGGTATCAAGAAATACATTCTGATGCGTAAACTGCCCCCCATGGATCATTATTTCTGGCCGAACGCCCTCCTGGCCGGCGGCCTTTCGGAGATCCTGAACGGAGCCTGGGACAACCGCAGCGCCAAAACGCTGGAGGCCTACTTTGATAAATGGATCAAAAAAGGGATGCCGCTGTACTATGTGGACAATGTGGCCAACGGCATGCCGCTTCTGGATCTGTATGAGAGCAGCCGGAAGGAAAAATACCTGAACGCCGCAGAGCGTCTCGCCGCATGGCTGGAGGCCTGCCCCAGGGATGAGCAGGGCAACCTGCCTTACCGGGTGCGGGATATCAGCCATATCTATGCGGACGGCATCGGAATGATCTGTCCTTTCCTGTGCAGATACGGCATTTTGAAAGGGGAGGAAAGCCTGGTGAAGCTGGGCGTAGTTCAGATCGTCCATTTTCTGGATCATGCCATGGATGAGGCAACGGGCCTGCCTTACCATGGTTATGACAGCGCATCGGGGGTGAAATACGGCTGCGTGGGCTGGGGCCGGGCTGTGGGCTGGCTGATGGGCGGCATCGCGGAAAGCCTGGAGCAGCTTCCCGCCAACACCCCGCAGGTCCCCTTCATGCAGGATCATTTCCGCGCCCTGGCCCGGGCTGCGATCGCCAGACAAAGGCAGGACGGCAGCTTTGCCTGGCTCCTGCCTGCCGTGGACGGGCCCGCGGATTCCTCCGCCACAGCCATGATCGCCTGTGCGCTGCTGATAGGGGAACAGAACGGCCTGTTTGAGGGAGAGGAGGCAGAAAGCGTTACCCGGAGCGTGCTGGCTGCCGCCAGGTTCCTATTGTCCTGTATACAAAACGGGCGGGTGGAACACTGTTCGGCGGAGTGTGAAGGATTCGCCCAATATCCGCAGCGCTATGCGGCCTATCCATGGAGCGACGGGCCTACGCTGAAACTGTTCGGACGAATGGAGGAAGTATAGTGAGCCGTTTGATTTTATATGATACCGGAAATTTTCGTGGCTATCCGGTGGGAGGACAGGTGACGAGCATTCAGAATTTCCTGCGCTATCTGGCGGAAGCATACCCGCAGCATGTTCAGGATGTACTGTTGGTGGGCGTCTCCTGCGAGCCTTCGAGTGTGGGCAGGATCCAGACGGTGGAGACGGGAGGGGCCCGTTTTTCCTTCCTGGCGGTGACCCAGGCTGAGACTGACCTGGGAAAGGTGCGCAGATCCTTACGTCTGGAGTATGTGAAGGGCCTGTGGAAATACCGGAAGCTGATCGGGATTCGGAAGGAAGACTGCAACTACATCCATACGCCGGAAGCCTTTGGCGCGGTGCGCCTGATCCGGCCGGGTGCGGTCTGTTATGTCTTTTCGCACGGAACCTATCTGGATATGTGGAAACGGGTGCGCTTCTTTAAGAAGGCGCCAATCGTCCGCAAGCTGTTCCAGGGCTTTCTGATGCATGTTATCCGCCGAAGCACGGCTGTGTTCGTTCTGGAGAAGGAAACGCTTGAAGCCTACAGCAGATATAATCCGCATGTGATCCAGGTGGGCAATTCCATCGTCTGCCAGCCCTACAGGGAAAGAAGGCTGCATGCGGATGCGGTGCGCTTCCTCTACGCCGGCCGTCTGTCTGCGGTCAAGAACGTGGGGCCCATCATTGAGGCGGTAAGAGACTACCACAGAGACTGCAGCCTGACCATCCTGGGCGATGGGGAAGAGAGGGAAAGCCTGGAAAGGCTGGCCGCAGGCTGCGATCGGATCCATTTCCTTGGCGCGGTGCGGCCGGATGAGGTGCAGCAGGCCATGCGCGAGTCGGACGTGCTGGTGATGAATTCCACCTTTGAAGGGATCCCCATGACCATCCTGGAAGCGCTTGGGTGCGGCCTGCCCGTCATCACCACGGATGTGGGCGGAATTCGGGAAGTGCTCACCTATGGACAGGATTCGGAAGTGACGGACGGAAGGGCGGAACAGATCCATGCGGCCATGGATCGGATCTGTGCGGACTATGAAAGATACTGCCGGGAAGCGTATCAGAAATCCCTGCAGTTTGATTATAAAGCGGTCAATCAGAAGGTGTTCCAGACGCTGAACGACAGCCTTCATTGGGAAAGGAGCCGCGGATGATACGCAGCAGAAACGAGTTAAAGGAATATCTTTCCTGCGAACGGGCGCTCTACTTTCCGGGAGGCTGGAAAGATCTGTGCAGCGGTTTTTTGATGCGCTCGAAATTTTGGCGCATCTGGCGGCATCAGAAGGCGCTCCGCCTGGCGGAATATTATAAGAACAGGGGCTGGAAAGCTGCCTTTGCATGGCATCACCGCAGAAAAAATGTGCTGGGACTGAGCCTGGGCTTTGAGATTCCGGAGAACTGCTTTGAAAAGGGGCTGATGATCTATCATATCGCTCCTATCGTCATCAATGAAGATGCCAGAGTGGGAGAGGACTGCCGCATCAGCGGCCTGTTCTGCCTGGGCAATACGGGCGCCGGAACGAAAAGCCCCGTTTTGGGCAGCCGCATCACCGCCGGCTGGGGAAGCTGTGTGATCGGTGATGTAACCGTAGCGGATGGCGTGACATTGGGCGCCGGCTGCGTGGTGACCCGGCCGATCCTGCGCGAGGGGGCGCGTGTGGCGGGCGTTCCGGCGAAGGAACTTCCAGATTAAGAAGCTTCTAAAATTTAAGATGCTTCCAGATAAGGAGACCGCCTGCGATGGCATGGCGGGAAGGTAAGAGCATGGAAGCGGAGAAAGAGAGCAGTATGGAAAGAAACAGAGCATCCGAGAGAGAACATGCGGCAGCCGGGCAGCCAAAGGATACGGCAGCCGGCAGGACGGTCAGCGTGATCGTTCCGGTTTATAATGCCCAGGATTATCTGGAACGCTGCGTGGACAGCATCACGGGGCAGACCTATCCGAACCTGGAAATCCTTCTGGTGGATGATGGAGCCAGGGATGAAAGCCCGGCTATGTGCGACCGCTTTGCAGCCCAGGACGGGCGGATTCGTGTGCTTCACAAGGAAAACGGCGGCCTGATGTCGGCCTGGATGGCCGGGGTACAGATGGCTACGGGAGATTACCTCGCCTTTGTGGACAGCGATGACTGGGTGGATCGATGCATGATCGAAGAGATGATGAAGCGGGCGGAAGGGAACCCTGGAGAAATAATCTGCTGCAACTTCCTGATCGAACGGCCGGACGGGAGCCAGAAACATACGCACGAGTTGGAGCCCGGCGTGTATACGGGAAAGCGCTTGGAGCAGGTCAAAGGAATCCTCCTTGGGAGGGAACGGCGGACTGTATCCATGTCGCGCTGCATGAAGCTTTTCTCACGGGAACTTATCTTTCAGAACCTGGATTTCTGCAATCCCAGGATTCGGATGGGAGAGGATGTGAACATCGTCCTTCCAGCCCTGTGCGACTGCAGCAGGCTGGTGATCCTCCAGGACGCTGCCTATTATCATTATTTATATAACACAGCATCCATGGTTCATGCATATGATGCGCGCATGTATGAAGGCATCCGGGAACTGGTTGGAACCATCCGGGATATTTTTCGGGAAAAGCAGGCTCCGGGCTGGCAGGAACAATGGGAAAAGGAGAGTGTCTACCTGTATCTGCTGGCGTTGAAGAACGAAGTGCGCGCAGGGGAAAAGGGATATACGGACAGAAGCCGCCGGATATGCGAAGAACAGGGACTGTGCGGCCTGATCAGCAAACATGGACTGGCGGCAAAGGGTGCGGCGAACCGAATTCTCTTTGGAATCGCCAGGCGGCCCACGGTGGCCAGGTGCGTTCTGGGACATCTTGTGTTCGCCATGTATGACAGATTCAGGGTTGGCTGAGGGTATAGAAAGGAGCAGGAATGATTCTTATCCGCGTGATGGGAGGGCTGGGCAACCAGCTGCAGCAATATGCGCTCTATGAGAAATTTAAAAGCCTGGGAAAGGAAGCAAAACTGGACGTATCCTGGTTTCGCGACGCCGCCCAGCAGGAAAAGGTGCTGGCCAGACGGGAACTGGAACTGGAAAGGTTCTGCGGCTTGCGCTTTGAATCCTGTACGGAGGAAGAGAAGCGGGCGCTTCTTGGAGGAGGCGGCCTGTTCCAAAAGATGTTGAAAAAGGCGATCCCCTCCACAGACAAGCGCTTCCTGGAACGGGACATGTACCATCCGGAAATTTTCTCCTTCACAGACCGATATCTGGAAGGGTTTTGGGCTTGTGAAAAATATTATCAGAATATTCTGCCTTTATTGCGAGAAAAGATAAAATTTCCGAAAAGTAATAATATTCTGAATCAAAAGACAAAAGAAAAAATGAAGTCAGAACATTCTGTCAGCATTCATATCCGCCGGGGAGATTATCTGGATCCTGAGAACGCGGGCATGTTCGGCGGGATCTGTACGGAAGCCTACTATGAGGCGGCGCAGCAGTTTATCAGAGAGCGGGTGCCGGATGCGCATTTTTACCTGTTTTCAGATGATACAGAATATCTGCGCACCCATTATGCCGGGCCGGAATATACGATTGTTGACTGGAATAAGGGGGCGGACAGCTTTTTTGACATGGAACTGATGAGCTGCTGCAGCCATAACATCTGCGCCAACAGCACCTTCAGCTTCTGGGGAGCAAGACTGAACCCCTCTAAGGAAAAATGGATGATACGGCCGGCCAAACACAAGAACAGCCAGGAGATCGATCCTTCCAGAATGCATGAATTATGGGAGGAGTGGGTTCTGATCGATGAGAAAGGGAAGAAAATCTGATGACGGTCGAAAAGATGAGAAAAACAGCAGACGAGGCAGCAAAAAGGGAAACAGGGAGCGCGGCGAATCAAACATCCGGCAAAGCGTCTTGTTCCTCCTGGATGCATAAAGCGCGCTCCAGCGGCTGCCCGCAGGTTTTTTTGTTCCACTTTCTGGTGGCGCTGGCGGCTTTTGCGCCGCTTCTCATTCAGAACGGCGGCCTCTTTACGCTTACCAATGATTATAATGAGCAGCAGATCCCTTTTGCAATGCTGGAAAATACCGCTCTTAAGGAGGGCGGTTGGCTGTGGAACTGGAGTATTGACCTGGGTTCCAGCTTTGTGGGCGCCTGCAGCTACTACGGATTAGGCAGCCCCTTTACCTGGCTGTCCTTTTTGTTTCCTGCCAGGTACTATCTGTATCTGGCAGGCTGGCTTTATATGCTCAAATACGCGGTGGCGGGAACCCTGGCCTATGTCTGGCTGAAACGTTTTACAGGCAAACCCTACGCAGTTCTGGGCTCCGCCCTGTATGCGTTCTCCGGCTTCCAGTGCGTGAATCTGATTTTCCAGTTTCATGATGCTGCAGCCTTCTTCCCCCTGCTCCTGATCGGTTATGAAAAGCTGGCCCGGGAAGGGAAAAAGGGCGCTCTGGCCTTCGGCGTTTTCGTCAACGCATTTGTGAATTACTATCTTTTCACCCAGGAAGTGATTTTTCTCATTCTGTATTTCCTATTCCGGGAGGGCCTGCACCTGTGGAAAAAGCGCAGGCTGATCGGCAGGTGTTTTGCGGAAGGGTTTCTGGGCTGCCTCATGGCCGGAGTCATCCTCATTCCTTCCTTAGCGCTTGTGCTGGGCAATCCCCGTGTATCCAGGAAACTTGCCCCGGAAAACTGGTTCTACAGCGGCAACCGCGATTATCTGCAGGTGCTTCGCACGCTGCTTTTCCCAGGAGAGACCATGACTTCCTGGTCCTGCATCCGGGAATATGACTGGTCATCCTGGTCTATGTATCTTCCCATGGTCAGCCTGTCTCTGGTGCTCTGCTATCTGATCAAAAAGAGAAAGGACTGGCTTTCCGGCATGATCGCCGTCTGCATTGTGGCCACAGGGATCCCGCTTTTCAACAGCGCGTTCGGCCTGTTTGCGGACAGCAATTATCACAGATGGCTGTTCATGCCGGTTCTGCTCATGAGTTTGGCCAGCGCACGGGTGCTGGAAGAGAGAAAGATTTACCCGATCAAGACAGTCTGTGCCCTTCTTGCTGCCTTTATGCTTTTGTTTGTAATCGGTTCCTACTGGTGGTCGTCTCACAGATACGAACTGATCTATGACGAACAGGTATTTCTGACCTGGTCCGCTGTGGGAATCGGGGGCGTATTGCTGGCACTTTTGATTACGGCGGCGGTCAGGAAAGAAAAGCGCTTCCTGTGGTGCATGGGGCTTGGTATCGCTGCGTTCGGCGCATTTACCACAGGGCTGACGGCACGGCTCTATTATGCGTATTCCGCTTACCCGTCCCAGAATTATTATGATAAGGTGACAGCTGTGTCAGAATTGGAACTTCCGGATGAAAGATACCGGATCCACAGCAGCGACAACACCATCCTGATGACGGCGTCCCTTCCGGGTACAGGCGCGTTCACCTCTACGGTACAGGGTTCCCTCTATGCATTCTATGATTCCCTGGGCCTGGAGCGGACGGTTTTCACGCCGGATTCCGAATGGCCGGACGGTTTGCGGGAACTGTTGGGCGGAAAGTACTATATTACCCATGCGCCGGATGCGGATGCGAAAGTGCTGCAGAGCGTGGAAGGACAGCTGCATACCTGGTATCTGTGCGAATATGAGGATGCGGTGCCCATTGGAACAGCCTATGACAGCTATATGACCTGCAGCGACCTGGAGAGCATTCCGATGGAACAGAGGGGCCTGGCCATGCTGGAATATCTGGTGGTGGCGGACGAAGACGCGCAGAAGGTTGACGGGATCCTGAAGCGGTACGAGGCGGAAACGGAAGACGGGCAGGCAGGAGGGTTCGTCCCGAAGGAGAAGGGAGAACTGCTGGCTGCGTGCACCGCGTCAGGCTCTGAAAGCCTGACAAAGGAGTGGAACGGATTTACCAGCGTGATCACGTCGGACGGAAGCAAGTATGCGTTTTTCAGTGTGCCCTATGCGGATGGCTTCCGGGCTTATGTGAACGGGGAAGAAACGGAAATCCTGCAGGCGAACGGCATGATGGCGGTGCGCCTGGAAGACGGGAAGAACGAAATCCGGTTCGTGTACCGCAATGACGGTTTGCTGGCGGGAGCGGTATGTACGGTGATTGGAGTTGGGATTTGGGGGTGGATGAGAAGAAAGCGCAAGGGGAGCGAATGAATAGAAATAAAAGATAAAAGGAATCAATCGTTTTACGCATTCTAAATGACATAATCTTTTTTGAAATGTAATAAAAAGGCTGTCTTATTTGGTATAAAAAATAAATTATCTGAAAAACATAAAAATTTTTATAAAAAGATAAAATTATCAAATAATACTCAAAAATGAAATAAAATTTTGCCAATAAATAAAAGAACTAATAAAATTCTGTAAATTATAAACTTTTATAAAATAATACAGACAAATTTAAAGAATGAGACGCTGAAAAGATAAGACGCTTAAAGGAAACATGGAATATCCTAAAAATCGGAAAGAAAGCAAATGGGAAGCATTCCAAATTAGGAAGATGTGTAAAAAAGAATGGATTCGCCTAATAAATACCACTATGAAAAGGGAATAGGTTGCTTGAGAGAGGGAAACAACTTCGGCCTATCTTGCCGGTTTGGTTGAACTCTCCCCTCATTTATGTTAAGATACGCTTGCATCTTCCCGCATATTTCCATCTGTGCGGGGAATGGTATATAACAGGAGAGAAGTCATAAGCGAATGGGACGAGTGAAATACGCAACCAGGAACATCCTCTTCGGCTATCTGAGCAATGCCGTAACGGGGCTCCTGGGAATTGTTCTGCAGAAAATTTTCATCATAAAGCTGGGAGAAACACTCCTCGGCGTCAACAGTACCTATACCAGTATCCTGTCGGTGCTGTCCCTGGCGGAACTGGGCCTTGGCACTGCCATTAATTTCAGCCTGTATGCGCCCGTAGCCCGCGGGGACAAGGAAACGGTCAAGGCTTATATGCAGTTCTATAAGAAGGCCTATCGGGTAATCGCCCTAGTAGTGGCGGTTGTGGGCTTGGCGCTGGTTCCCTTCCTGAAATATCTCATCAAGGATCCCGTGGGCATCGACAGCACCCAGGATCTGATCAATTATTACCTGATCTTCCTGTTTAACACAGTGAGTTCCTATTTCGTGGCGTATAAATACAGCCTGCCCAATGCGGAACAGAAGAACTATATCCAGTCCAACGTTCTGACGCTGACGAAGATTGCCACAGTGCTGGTGCAGATCGGGATCCTGCTCACCACGGCCAATTTTTATCTGTATTTGCTTTCCGCTGCAGCCATTGAACTGCTGCAGAAGATCTTCGCCAACGCTTACCTGAACCGGAAATATCCATGCCTGAAGGAAAAAAATGTCAGGAAGCTGACTGCAGCGGAGACGGAGGATATCAAGAAAAAGACAGGCGCGCTGATCTGTCACAAAGTGGGGGATGCCGCGCGGCTTCAGACGGACTCCATCATCATCACCGGATTCATCAACGTCACCATGTCCGGTTATGTGGACAACTATAATAAGGTGATCAATCTGATCGCCAACTTTGTCAACGTGATTTTTAACTCGGTCATATCCAGCTTCGGCAACCTGATCGCCACGGAATCGGAGAAGCGGCAGTATGAATTGTTTCGCGTGTACCGCTTTTTCGCATCCTGGATCTATGGGTACTCGTCGGTAGGGTTCTATATGCTGCTCACCCCGTTTATCACCTGGTATTACGGTGAGCGTTTCGCCCTGTCCTCGGCCGTGGTGGCTGCGATCCTGATCGATTTTTATTTTAAAGGGGAACGAGTGGTTCTTTCTAATTATAAGACGGCAGCGGGCGTATTTGAACAGGATAAATTTCTGCCTCTCATTCAGGGAGCGGTGAACCTGGTGCTTTCGGTGGTCCTTGTACAGCGCATCGGCCTTCTGGGCGTTTATATCGGAACCATCGTCTCCGGCCTCATCGCCAATATCATTCGGCCGGTGATCATCTATCGGGTTTGTTTTGAAAAGAAGGCGAATGAATATTTTTATGACGCCATTCGATACATAGCTGTATCCCTGGCAGCGTTGGCAATCTGTGCGGCCGCAGGCCATGTGCTTCTGGCCGAGGTAACGCTCGTTGGAATGATCGGGATGGCTATAGTGGTTACGGTAGTATATAACGGAATGTTCCTTTTGTTCTTCGGAAGGACGCCGGAATTCAGATACCTGTACGGAATTGTGAGGAAAAAATTATCCTGACGGGCAGGTTACGGAGAAAGGGTAGGAAATCTTGGAAATATATAATATCCTTGGAACGAACATTAATGTAACGAATATGAAAGAAACGGTGGAGACGCTGCAGATGCGGTTGGACGAGCTGCGTGGGCACTATGTCTGTGTCTCCAACGTGCATACCACCGTGACCGCTTACCGCGATCCGGAATACCGCAAAGTACAGAACGGGGCAGCCCTGAATATTCCGGACGGAAAGCCGCTGTCCATTGTGCAGAGAATGGCCGGATTTGCTGAGGCGTCCAGAGTGCCCGGCCCGGATGTGATGCAGGAGATGTTCCGGGTTTCGGAAAAGAAAGGGTACAGACATTACTTCTACGGAAGCAAGCCGGAGACGCTGAAATCCCTGAAGAAGAAGCTGCAGGAGGCCTATCCGGATCTGTGCATTGCTGGGATGTATTCCCCTCCATTCCGGGAGATGACAGAAGAAGAGGATAAAAAGGTCATCGAGCGGATCAACGCGGCTGCCCCTGACTTCATCTGGGTGGGATTGGGTGCTCCGAAGCAGGAACGGTGGATGGCGGCGCATGAAGGCAAAGTGTGCGGTGTCATGCTCGGCGTAGGGGCGGGATTTGACTTTCATGCAGGAACCGTGAAACGTGCCCCCAAGTGGATGCAGGAGATGTGCCTGGAGTGGCTGTTTCGCATCGGACAGGATCCAAAGCGCCTGCTGCCCAGATACCTGAATACGAATTTCAGCTTTATTTTCGCCTTGCTCAGAGAGCGAAAACAGGGGGGAAGGAAGGAAAGGCCCATGAAAATCGCAATGATCGGCCATAAAAGAATTCCGTCCAGAGAGGGCGGCGTGGAGATTGTGGTGGATGAGCTGTCTACGCGCATGGTAAAGCTGGGGTGCAGGGTGGATGCGTATAACAGGTATGGTTATCATGTATCCGGCAAGGAATTTGACGAAAAAAGGGAGAAATACTATAATGGGATCAGAATTTATACGATTCCGACCCCTAGCTGCAGTTCTCTTAATGCGATTGTATATTCGTTCCTGGCAACGGTGAGGGCGCTGTTCGGCAGATATGATGTGATTCATTTTCATGCAGAAGGGCCATGTACGATGCTGTGGATTCCTAAATTGTTCGGAAACAGAGTGGTCGCCACAATTCATGGCCTTGACTGGCAGCGCTCTAAATGGGGAAATCTGGCGTCAAAGGTGCTGAAGTTTGGCGAGAAGGTTGCGGCGAAGTGGGCGGACGAACTGATTGTTCTTTCGGAAAATATGGTTGAATATTTTCAGACTGAATATGGAAGGGAAACAAAATACATCCCGAATGGAATCAATCGTCCCATTCCCAAAGGTGCTGATCTGATAAAGGAAAAATATGGGCTCGAAAAAGACGGATACTTTCTTTTTTTGGCCAGAATCGTTCCGGAAAAAGGTGCACACTACCTGATTGAGGCGTTTAAAGGGATCAAAACGAACAAAAAACTGGTAATTGCCGGAGGCAGCAGCCACTCGCATGAATATATGGAACAGATTGTGTCCATGGCTGAGAAAGATCCGCGCATTATTATGACAGGCTTTGTTCAGGGAGAACTTTTGGAGGAACTTTATTCCAATGCATATGTCTGTGTCCTCCCCAGTGATGTGGAGGGAATGGCGATCAGCCTTTTAGAGGCGATGAGCTATGGGAACTGCTGCCTGGTCAGTGATATCAGAGAGAATATGGAAGTGGTGGGAGATAAAGCCTGCTCTTTTTCCAAGGGAAATGTTGACAGCTTGAGGCGGAAGATGGAAGAACTTCTCTCATGCCCGGATGAAGTGGAGCGATATAGGAAAGAAAGCGCGGACTATATATGTGAAAGATTTAACTGGGATGATGTGGTGAGAAGAACTCTTCTTCTATATAAAGGATAACGGAGGAGCGGTATGGGCCAGGAAATTGTCAGGCAGCCCCGAAAGACTTATACACTGAAGGCAGAGGAGATTTTTTACTATCTCTTTTTTGCCATACTCCTTTTTGCAAAAGGGATTGGCTTGTATGACGGCATGAAAGCATTTACGGTCTGCCTGCTTGCAGCTTTTCTTTGCTTTGGGGTGAAGATCTGCCTTACCGAGCATACGGTGGGAGAACTCATTAAGATAGCGCTTCTCATGATACTGGGACTTGTGGTATATCGCAGCAGCGGCGATAAGACGGCATTCATCTATATTTTGGTAATTGTTGGAATGAAATGCATCCCTGTAAGAAGAGTTTTTAAAGTGGGCGCTGTTGTATGGAGCTTTGCCTTTGTTATGACAACTGTTTTGGCCCTGCTGAAGCAGATACCGGATCTGGCGCTGGTTCATTCTAAATTGGGGCTGGGGCATATTATCAGATGGAGCCTTGGATATACACATCCGAATGTGCTCCATATTTCTTATGTCATCCTTTTGGCTTTTATATTCTATCTCGCGCGGTGGGAGAAAAAGCAGCTTCTGTGGGCCACTGTTATTGCATATCTGTTTAACTTCTATATTTTCCTGTATTCGGTAAGCTATACCGGGTTGATTCTGACGACGGTGTATCTGGCCTTAAATCTTTATTTCAATTTAAGAAAAAGACTCTCAAAGGCCGAAAAATGGCTCATACAGTGCGTATTTCCGGCCTGTACGATTCTGTCTGTTTTGGGGCCGGTGGTGGTGAAGGGCAGACTTTTTGATATTCTTAATAAACTGATGAATACGAGATGGAATCTGTCCAGATATTTTCTGACGGAGCAGAAAATTTCCTTGTTTGGAACTCGGATTACAGATCTGCCGGAAGGCGGCTATAACATAGATTGTTCTTATGTATATGTATTGATGTATTTTGGAATAATCGTGTTTATATTGACAGTCGCAGCGTATTTCCTGACGATCAGGTATGAGGTGAAAACGGATAAGAGGAAGGAATTGGCAATCATGCTCGCCTTTTTATTCGCAGGGATGTCGGAACCTTTTATGGCGAATCTTTCCTTTAAAAATCTCACGCTGCTCTTTGTGGGGGAATACTTTTATCGTTCTGACAGAATGCCATATAAGGGAGTTTGGCAGAATTTGTTTTACAAGCGAATCAGGCTGACACCCTGGACTGAAAAAGAATTGACATTCGAGCTTCCTCGGGAAAGAGGAGGATGGAAAGAAGCAAAAGTGATTTTTGCCCGGAAGAAAGTGAGCATTTTTCTGACCGGATTTTTCGTTTTTGTGTTAGCTGGAAGCTGTTATTATTATATGACAGAACCCGCTCAGATCGCTTATGTTGAGGTGGGACTCAGCGATTATTGGCCCGGGGAGACGGTGAAGCCGGATCGATCGCAGCTTCCGGAGGATTTTAATGGATTAATTATCGGAAATGCGGATGGAAAAACGGAGATGTATGCGCTGACGGGCAATATTCTGATGTTGGAACATTTCAGAGAGGCTGTCAGCTTGGGGTTGGCCTGCGGATTGGCCGCAGGAGCGCTGTACGGAATGGGTAGCTGCATGGTGCAAAAGAAAAAGAATGGGTGATGGCGATGAAAGTCCTTATGGTTAATAAATTTTTATATCCGAATGGAGGTTCGGAGACGTATATATTCAGTCTTGGCAGGGAGCTTGAACGCAGAGGGTGTGAAGTGCAGTATTTCGGCATGGAGCATGAAGGAAGAATTGTTGGAAATCATGCGGAATGCTATACATCGAACATGGATTTTCATACGGGTAAACTCCAGAGACTGTTATATCCCTTTAAGATTATTTATTCGGTTGAAGCAAGAAGAAAAATCAGGACAGTGTTGGAAGAATTTCAGCCGGATGTTGTGCATCTGAACAACTTTAACTTTCAATTGACCCCTTCAATTTTGTATGCAGTTAATGAGTACAGAAAGAAATACAAAAAGGTTCGGATTATTTTTACTGCTCATGATCTTCAGCTTGTTTGTCCCAATCATCTGTTTCGAATACCGTCTACAGGAGAAAATTGTAAAAGATGTGCGGAAGGTAAGTTCAGTAACTGTATCCGTAACCGATGTATCCATAATTCCTGGGTGAAAAGCGTTTTGGGAAGTCTTGAGGGGTATTTGTATCGGTTTTTAAATACCTATCGCTTGATTGACTGCGTGATCTGCCCTTCTTTCTTTATGGAACAGCAGATGAAAAAGGTTCCAGGATTCGAAGGAAAGACGGTCGTTATGCATAATTTTGTGGAAAATATTGGGAAAATAAACCGGGACAAAAAAAATTATGTGCTTTATTTTGGAAGGTATTCGGAAGAGAAAGGAGTCAGGACATTGCTTGCCGCTTGTAGGCGATTCGAGTCTATTCCCTTTGTCTTCGCTGGGAGCGGCCCTTTGGAAAAAGAAGTTAATCTTGTTCCTAATATCAGAAATATGGGGTTCCTGAAGGGGGAACAACTTAGGAAAGTTATTGAAGAAGCGAGATTCTGTGTGTTTCCGTCAGAATGTTTTGAAAACTGTCCTTTTACCGTGCTGGAGGCTCAAAGATGTGGAACGCCGGTGTTGGGAGCGGCAATCGGAGGTATTCCGGAGTTGATTCGTAATGGCGAAACGGGAACCTTTTTTGAAAGTGGAAATCTAGAACAGTTGTGCCAGAAGATTTTTGAATTATGGTATGATCGAGAAGGGCTAGAACAGTATGCAGAAAACTGCAGAAATACACGGTTTGATGCACCGGAACAGTATTGTGAAAAACTGATAAAATTATATAAGGAATAGAGATTGCCTTTTAGCAAGAGAATTTCTGAGAAACAGGAGTGAAAACAAGCCTTGAGAATATGTGGATATCCCGAAAGATTGGATGCTTTTGGTAAGAAAGTTCGAAATAAAGTCAGAGATAGTTGGTTTCTATATAAGGTAGAACTGTCGGTACTGGGGGTGACCGCATTACTTGTATATTTGCCTTTTATGGCAGACCAATTGAATAATGCGGATGATTTTATGATGGGAGTAAATTATCATCCGCAAAGTTATGATTGGGAAAATGCACAGGGGAGATTTTGGCTTCGATGGTTGGATGAATGGAGAGGGGGGCTGGTTTTTCCGTCTCTGATAGTTGGAATCAGCATCATCATGCTGCTGTTGATTGTAGTTCTGTTATGGAAAATTTTTGGATGTGAGCACAAGGCGGAAAGGATATTGATTGGTTGTTTTATTTTATTTTCACCTTCTGCTGTGAATACTTTAACGTACTATTACTGTGCAGATTCATATATGCTCGCGTACCTTTCTGCGATATTGTCTGCGGCCTTGCTGATAAAGGGAAAAAGCTGGTATTCCGTTGTGTCAGGAGCTGTTTTGTTGTGCTTCTCTCTCGGAATTTATCAGACATACATTGTTACGGCAATCACTATTTGTGAGATGTGGGCGATATTGGAAATACTTGGCGGTAAGAATATTAAATGGATTATGAAAAGAATCTTCCGGTTTTTGATAGGAGGAAGTGGAGGGGTTGGATTATATCTTATCTTTCTTTCTGTGCTGGAATGGATCGGATATTTGAAAATGACAGAGACACGAGGGATGGATAATATTCTAGGCAATATGTTTCTGAATTTATTTTATTCTGTCCGAATGGCGTATGAAGTATCCTATGATTATTTTTTTACTGATAATATTCTATATAATTCATGGCGGGGGAGAGTGTATTTTAACTGGGTAATTCTGGTTGGCCTGTTGTTGATGATGGGAATTCATATTTGGAAAAAACAATTGTGGAAACATGTAGTACATCTGGTAATTTTGCTTGTTTTGGTCTGCATTTTTCCTGTGGTATTATCGTTAATTGTAGTTGCGGCACCTAAAGCATCTGTATATGCTGAAACAGGGATGCTTATGCTATCAGGTATGAATCTGGCTTATGTACTGTTTGTTTTGATGGTATCAAAAACCAGGACATTTTTTAAAATATTTGGCAGGATGGCCTGGAATGTATTTTTTCTTCCGGGAATAATAATTGCGGTGATTCAAATTCTCTTTATCGGTTCTTTTGCAAAGGTGATTCAGCTGGAGCAGAGGAAAACGGAAATGCTTGTGTATCTGATGGAAGAAAGGCTTGAGGAAATAGACGGATATCGGAGCGGGCAGAAAGTTTTAGTGGTTGGAAGGCCTCAGTGGGGAAATTATCCGATTACAGATGAAATGCTGAGTACTATAACAAAAGGAATGATCAGCAGCTATACCCTTACTTTTGGTGGGGATGAACAGATTAGTTCAGGATGGATTCAACTTTTCCAATACTTTGGGGGAGTTAAATATCAGGAATGTAGCGCCGAAGAGAGGGAAGAGATACTTTCATCTGATGAAATAAAAACGATGGAAAATTTTCCAGCAGAAACGTCGGTAAAAAGATTTGGGGACATTTTGGTAATAAAGCTTAGCGATTCATTGAGAAATCTGAAGAAATGATAGGGAGGATATCAATATATGGCAAGAAGAACGCTTTATGGAACCGTAATTGTGACGTATCGTTGCAACGCCCATTGCAATATGTGTGATTGTTTCCGGGATCCAACGAGGCCGGAAGAAGAGATTACGCTTGATGTTATAAAAAAGCTGCCGGAGATGGCATTTACCAATATCACCGGAGGTGAACCATTTATTCGGAAGGATATTCCTGAAATTGTCAGAGAATTATATAAAAAGTCAGACAGAATTGTGATATCCACGAATGGGTATTTTACAGACAGAATTTTAGAATTGTGCAGACAGTTTCCGAAGGTGGGCATTCGGATCAGTATAGAAGGACTACAGGAAACGAATGATAAAATCAGGGGAATTCCGGATGGCTTTAACCGGGGCTATGGAACGTTGAAAAAGCTGGTTGAAATGGGACATCCGGATGTGGGCTTTGGCATGACTGTGCAGGATATGAACTGTGAGGATCTGGTGCCCCTGTATGAACTGTCAAATGAATTGGGAATGGAGTTCGCAACAGCAACGCTGCACAATTCTTTTTATTTCCGGAAAACAGATAATAAGATTGATGATAAATATAAGGTTTCTCAGAATTTTGAAAAATTGATCAACGAACTGCTGAAAAGCAATTCTCCTAAAAAGTGGTTCCGCGCATATTTTAATCACGGGCTGATCAACTATATATATGGCAACAAACGGCTGCTTCCCTGTGATATGTCTAGAAACGCGTTCTTTATTGATCCGTTCTGTGATGTGATTCCCTGTAATGGAATGGAGAAAAAGGCTGTGATGGGTAATTTGAGAGAACAGTCATGGGAAGAGCTGTGGAATTCCGAACAGGCCAGGAAGGTGCGGGAGTGTACCAGAAAATGTGACAGAAACTGTTGGATGATAGGAAGCGCATCTCCTGCAATGCATAAGTATATATGGGTTCCCGGCTGGTGGGTGGTGAAGCACAAATTCTTGAAAGGCGGGAAATATAGTCTCAGTGAAAATCAATTTATTCCTGAGGCAAGGGAAAAACAATGAAAATTTTAATGCTGGTAAACTGGAAGGTGGAATATTGCAGCAAGCCCCCTGAGGATAAGCAGCCGCCAGACTATGTGGTAAAAGGAGAAAAATATTGGTTTTTCCGTTACTTTGAAGGAGAAACACAAGTTGATGTGGTGGATATCCGTTCTCTGCCCATGATAGAGCGGTTTGAAAAGGAGTTTCTGCGCTTTTATGTGTGGCAGACATGCAAGGTCCTGCGGCATCTGAAGCATTATGATCTTGTGCTGTCACATGGAATGCAGAGCGGAATTGTTTTGTGCCTGTGGAGAAGATTGTTTGGAAAAGGAAAATATAAGCACATTGTATTCGATATCGGAGCATTCAACAGTGCGCGTGAAGAGGGAACTGCATTGAAATTAATGCAGTTTGCGAGCAAAGCCCTGGACGGAGTAATCTATCATACAAGCAGTCAGAAGAGTTATTATAGGAAATGTCATCCATGGCTGCTGGATAGGGCACGGTTTATTCCCTTTGGAACGGATCCGTATTTTTTTGCGCCGGAAGCAGATGCGGAAATTTCACGGAAAGAAGAGAAGCCGTATATTTTGTGTATCGGCTATAGTAAAAGGGACTGGAATACTTTGCTAAAAGCCTATGAACAGGTGGAGACGGATGTGGAGCTTCGTCTGGTCGGAAAAGGAGATCTGGAATGTCGGGACAAAAGAGTGAGGGCAATCAGCTATGTTCCTGTTACGGAATTGAAAAGACAGATTGCCGGAAGTCTTTTCGGTGTACTCCCTTTACAGTCCTTTAATTATTCATATGGCCAGATGACGCTTCTTCAGCAGATGGCCATGGGAAAAGCTGTTATCGTTGCAGATGTACCAAGCATGCGGGATTATATAGAAGATGGAAAGACTGCGCTGAGTTACCCGCCGGAAGATGTGGACGAACTGGCGGATAGGCTGCATATCCTTCTGGAAGATGCGGACAGAAGGGAGCGGATAGCCAGATGTGGAAAGGAAGCAGTCAAACAACTTTTTAACGAACGCCGAATGGCGGCTGAAATTGAAAACTTTATTGAATCGGTAATGGAGAAAAAATGAGCCCGCAATTTACAATCATCGTTCCTGTATATAATACAGAAAAATATCTGAAGAAATGTATGGCTTCTTTGCTGGAACAGACGCTTAAAAACATAGAAGTTATTCTGATTGACGATGGCTCCACAGACAATAGCGGAAAAATCTGTGACAGTTTTTTGGCAGATGAACGCGTGAAGGTAATCCATAAAGAGAATGAAGGCCAAGGGATAGCAAGAAACGCCGGACTTGAACAGGCAAGAGGTGAATATATCCTGTTTATTGATTCGGATGATTCGATTGAGCGGGATACCTGTGACAGGCTTTTCTCCTATATGAAGGAAAATCAGGTACAGCTATGCAGTTTTGGCTATTTGATAGAAGATGGTTCAGGAAAAGAGGTTTACCGCCCCAAACTGAAAGAGAAGATCTATCGTGGAGATCAGATTAAGGGAGAATTTGTACATCACTTTTTTGGGGATTCTCTGGATAAAGACGAACTGCGAGGCGTATCGGCCTGTATGAGCGTTTTCCAGAGAGAACTGATTGAACGGTTTCATATACGTTTCCCGTCGGAGCGGAAGGTACTGAGTGAGGATACGCTTTTCAATTTGGAATATTGTAAACATATTGAGTCGGCGGCAGTCCTGCCGGAATATTTTTACCACTATCTTCAGAATGAAACCTCCTTTTCACACGCTTACAGGCCGGACAGATACTCCCTGACTGAGCGGCTGTGCAGCCTTCTGGAAGAATATGCCCTGGAGTACGGAATTTCACACGAGGTGCAGGGAAGAATCCAGATGGTGATGTGGGTGAGCCTGATGGAATGCCTGAAACAAGAAGTAAAACGGAAGGATATCGGGAAAAAACAGCTTTATGGGAACGTAAGAGCGCTGTGCAAAGAACCCGGCGTTCAAAAAGCGGTATGGATATTGCAACCGTCCGGATTCGCAATGAAGCAGAGGATTCTGCTGATAGCTGTAAGATATAAATGGACCCTTGCGGCAATGCTTTTGGCGATACTTCGCAACAGACGAGGGCTGTAATTCTCGGAGAAGGGGAAGTGAAAATGGAAGAAAAAATGCCGCTTGTCAGCATCATAATGTCTGTTTATAATGAAGAGCGATATATTCAGGAATCTTTGGATAGCGTTTTAAGTCAGACCTTGGATAATTTTGAACTCATAATCATTGACGACTGTTCTACGGATAAAACAGCGGAGATGATTGAAGGATATCATGATTCCAGGATACGCTTATACAGAAATAAAGAAAACCAGGGACTGACAAAAAATCTGAACAATGCACTCAGATACTGCAGAGGGGAATATATTGCCAGAATGGATGGCGATGATATCTGCCTTCCGCAAAGGCTGGAAAAACAAGTACAGTACATGGAAGAACATCAGGAAAAAATGCTGATTGGATGCCGGACGCAAACCTTTGGAGAACAGAACCTGGTTTCGCGGCTTCCGGACCATTCCGAGCAGCTTAGAATCATGATGCTGCTGCGCCCTGTTTTGGCGCATCCCTCCTTTATGATGCGCAGACGGCTGGTGACAGAATTTGGGTTTTATTATGATGAATCGTTTCGCTCTGCTCAGGATTATGATTTCGCACAGCGTGTATCAGAACGCTTTGCAATTGGGATCGTACCGGAGGTTTTGCTTCGCTATAGAACACATAAAAAACAGGTATCGAGCAAAGCTTCCGGAGAACAATATCAGAATGCAGATCGTGTAAGATATAGGCAGCTTCAAGCGTTGAATGTAGAGCTTGACAAAGAACTGGAAACAGCGTATTCAGCCTGGGCCAGGGAAGAACGGACAGGGGATATCAGGCTGTTTCTTGACGCATCCAGGGTGATTGAGAAAATATGTGCTGGCAACAGAGAAATAAAAAAATTCCCGGAAAAGGAACTGGAAGATACCCTGCGAAGAATGCTCTTTACATGGATGTTTAGAACGAAGTCATTTGCAGTGCTGAAAAAAGCACCGCTGCTTTGCCGAAAAGGTAAAGATTATTGGATTCTGTTGAGTACAGCCGTAGAAATTGGATGGAATAAGCTAAAAAGAGATGGAAGATAAACTTAACTTTAAGAGAAAAGTATTAAGAAAAATCTGCAGCGCAGGCGGCAGGAAAATTCCGGATAAGTTATATCTGGAAATGCTGTATCAAGTAAGAATGGGGGAAAAACTGAATCTTAAGAACCCCGTTACTTTTGATGAGAAACTGCAATGGCTGAAGTTATATGACAGGAAACCAGAATATACTAAGATGGCGGATAAATATGAGGTCAGGAAGTATGTGACCGATAAGCTCGGTGAAGAATATTTAATACCGCTGCTCGGTGTATGGAATCAAGCGGATGAGATTGATTTTACTGTGCTTCCTGAACAATTTGTGTTAAAATGTACTCATGATTCGGGAAGCGTCATCATATGCAGGGACAGAGAACGCTTCAATGAGGCGGAAGCCAGAGAAAAATTGCGCAAAACTTTGTCGACGAATTATTATTATCCCAGCAGGGAGTGGCCCTACAAGGATATTAAGCCCAGAATCATAGCAGAAAAATATATGACAGATGAGTCGGGAGTAGAGCTGAAGGATTATAAAATCTATACATTTGGCGGTGTCCCTCATTTAATACAAGTTGATTTCGGCAGATTCACGCAGCATAAGAGAAATCTATATACTACAGAATGGGAATATATCGATGAAACGATAGAGTATCCCAGGGATCCTTCTGTGCAAATTGAGCGCCCGAAAAAATTGAAAGAAATGCTGTCCTGTGCCGGGAAGCTTGCAGAAGGCACAGCAAGTCTGCGAACGGATTTTTATTCGATCAACGATAGGATTTATTTCGGGGAGATTACTTTTTATCAGGAGGCCGGATTCGCACATTTTTCTTCTGAAGAGTATGCGAAAGAACTGGGGAGAATGATACAGCTGCCGGAGAAAAAACGGGTATAAAATGATTTGTTGGAGTAAATAGCATGTATGAAAAAGAAATAGGTGGTTATTTATCACAGGAGGTTTATGACGGGCAAGAATATCATAAAGATGCGTTTGGTCTAAACTCAGTTAGAAATGCAATTGCATTTCTGGCTTGCGCGGAGCGGTATGAGAAACTTTATATCCCATATTTATTGTGTGAGAGTGTAAAAAATAAATTAGAAAAAGAAAATATCAGATATGAATTTTACCATATAAATGAAAAATATTTACCTATTTTAGATAAATGTCGTATAAAGGAAAATGAAGCTATATTAATAGTCAATTATTATGGTATTTTAGGACAAAAACAGATTATTGAATTGAAAAAAAAATACCAGAATATTATTGTCGATAATACACAAGACTTTTTCGCACAATATAGTTCTCTTGTAATTGCAGTCTACAGCTGTAGAAAATATTTTGGTGTTACGGATGGGGCTTATTTAAAATGTAATAATTGGGACATGATTAATGATATATATGAAAAATTGCCAAAAGATTTTTCTTCTGGAAGATATGCATATCTATTAAAACGTGCTGAAGAAGGAGCTACTTCTGCTTATGAATTATTTAAAAAGCATGAAAAAGACTTTGAGGGGATGCCTATTGCTAAGATGTCGACATTAACTCAGAATGTTTTATGTTCTTTGAATTACGAAAAAATATATAAGCGGAGAGTTGATAATTTTGTTTATTTGCATGAACAATTAAATAGTGATTTTTATGCAGGGATATCTAACTATAAAATTGGGACTTATATGTACCCTTTTTTTTCTGTTGATGCGTCACGGCTTAGAAAAAGGTTGATTGACGCAGGAATTTTTGTGCCTATACTTTGGCCGGATGTATTAAAAAACGAAGAATTAAGTAGTGTTGAAAGAATGTTTGTTGAAAACATAATACCATTACCTATTGACCATAGATATGGATGGGATGAAATGCGGTATATTGTTAATCATATAAAATGAACAATGAAAACGTAAATTTAGAAAGGGTAGAGTAGTAGTTGTGAGAAAGATTGCCATTGTACCATGGGATGATAGTATAAAAAAAGATAATATATATCAAAATAGTAATTGGCATGGCCAATTTAAGAAGGCATTTGAGGAACACGGATATGAATTTCATACCATTGATATGTATTCCAATTTAGGAGAAGTGGATTGGTTCCTCTTTTTTACTTTGAACTATAAATGGTTGAGTTGTGTGATTCGACATGGGAAATTGGGAAGGCTGATTTACTGCAGTGGTGAACCGGAAGTCGTAAAACCGGAGAACTCAGCAGATGGATATAAAGAATTATTAAAACTATTTGCGTTTATTCTTACTTGGAATGATGATTTGGTTGATAACAAAAGGATTTTTAAGAGGTGTATTCCTTATGATTTTAAGAAGCAATATGGAACGGTTCCTTTTGAGGAACGAAAGTTATTAGTGAATGTTTCGGGAAATAAGCATTCGACTCATCCAGAAGAATTGTACAGTGAAAGAGAGAGGGTAATTACTTATTTTGAACAGCATGCGCCAGAAGAATTTGATTTATATGGAACTGGTTGGAATAAGGAAACACATCCCTCTTATCTGGGCGTTGTAGACGATAAAATAGAAGCTTATCATCATTATCGTTTTGCCTTGTGCTTAGAAAATACTGCTAATGTAAAAGGTTATTTGACAGAAAAGTTGTTTGATTGTTTTGTGGCAGGAATAGTGCCGATATATTATGGCGCTGCTGATGTTGATGAATATGTTCCTCAAAATTGTTATATACCATATCATAAATTTAAAGATATAGAAGAGATGCGAATATTTTTAGAAAAGATTACTGAAGAAGAATATCGGTCATACCTTGTTGCTATTGACCGATTATTGAATACGGATATTCAAAGCCGATTTACAGGAACTCTTTTTGCAAAGCAGGTATTGCTTGGAATAGAGCAAGCTTCGATTCCGGAAAGTATTTCAATATCTGGAATGGTGAAGAATGAAATCGCTATTAAAGCCTATAAAGAAAGCATGAGTAAATTTTTTCTTAATACGAAGTTGAATTGTAAAAAGATAGTAAATTTGTTGAGGGAAAGAAAAAATGCAAAAAGATAGTAATAAAGAATATTGGATCGAAGAAGCAAATTTGGAATGGTACAAGCGCCAGTTTAAAGAGCCTTATCGGATTACAGTTGCGTTTTTAGAATTTTTGAAAAAAAATATAAATATCGAAAATGATCGAATTTTGGATATTGGATGTGGAACAGGAAGTGCTTTAGATTATGTGGCTAAAGCATATCCGAATGCATCCTTTGTAGGACTAGATATAAATGATAAACTTTTTGAAATGTATGAAGGAAATGCAGAGAATATTACCTTCAGAAAAGGAGATTGTTTTGCCCTAGAAGATATTTTGGTGAAACAGTTTGATGGTGTGATTAGTTTACAAACGTTATCGTGGCTTCCAGAATGGAAAACGCCAATAAATGAGATTTGTAAAATCAAGCCGAAGTGGGTTGCTATATCGTCGTTATTTTATCCTGGAAGAATTAATTATTCTATTAGTCTAGAAAATTATGAGAGACCAACAGGAATGGCGGATTTTTCGCAAGTATATTATAATATATATTCTGTGCCTTTAATCAAAGATGTACTTTCACAATATGGATATAGTAGATTTGTATACGAGCCGTTTGAAATTGATATAGATATCAAAAAACCGAATCACTATGATTTAGGATACTATACAATATGTGATAGGGATGGAAAAAGAATGGGTTTTAATACGTGTTTATATCAACCCGAAGGATTTATATTTGCATCGATTTAGAACATATCTATGTGTTGAAGAAAGGTAAATTGATGATAATAGTCAAGGTGTCCGGTGGACTTGGAAATCAAATGTTTCAATATGCCCTCTATAGAAAATTAATTTATATAGGAAAGGATGCATATCTTGACCTTTCTGGCTATAAGGAAAAGAGCGCGAAGAGAGAGTTTAAACTGAATATTTTTAATGTTAATTATAAAACCGCCTCTGTCTCTAATAGCAGAAAATTAGGAGAATGTACTTATACGTTAGTGGATAAATTAAGAAGAAAAATAAAAGGAGAAAAAAAGAGTTATTATTCAGAAGATTTAGACAAAGGTTTCCAACCAGAAATTTTTAATCGAGACAATATTTATTTAGATGGCTATTGGCAATGTGAAAAGTATTTTATGGATATAAGGAATATTATACTTAAGGAGTTTTGCTTTCCGGAACAAATTAGCCAATATAGTCAAAAAATGTTGTCGGAAATAAAACAAAAGCAGGCGGTCAGCATTCATGTGCGAAGAGGGGATTATTTGGAAAGCAATAACAAACAAATCTATGGAAATATTTGCACAAAGGAATACTATGTCAATTCAATTTGCTGGTTTAAAAAAATTTTATCAAATCCTTGTTTTTTTATTTTTTCTGATGATATAGAATGGAGTCGAGAAAATTTATGGGAACCTGGAATGAAAATTATTGAGCATAACAAAGATAAAGAAGATTATGAAGACATATTTTTAATGAGTAAGTGTGCACACCATATTATTGCAAATAGTAGTTTTTCGTGGTGGGGAGCATGGTTAGGAACAAATGAAGATAAAATAGTGATTGCACCTGAAAAGTGGTTTCAAAATCATAAAATATCAGATGCAATATGTGAGGGATGGATATGTATGAAAAGTACTTAAAATTAATGTTATTTCATTATGAAATTGAAATAAACTTTAGTGCTTTTCATATGAAAACAGATAAGAGAAAAATTATTAGTTCTTTATATAGGAGTACAATATAGCAATGAAAATTATGTTTGCAGTTCATACATATTATCCGGACAAAAATGGAGTGCAGATGGTGACGGAATATATGGCAGAAGGACTTGCAAAAAGGCATGAAGTATTAGTTGTAACAGAGAAGAAAGGGTATGCAGATACAGAGTCTTATAGAAATGTCTCCATTGAAAGGATTTATGTAAGTAAGAGAGGATTTCGATTTATAGGAGAAAAAGACATCTTTATCGAAAAAATAAAAGATTATGCGCCGGATGTACTGATTTGTGTTTGCACACAATCTTGGACATTTGATTGGCTTTGGGGCCAGATAGATAAGTTACCATGTAAAAAAGTATTATACACCCATGGTTATAGTGCATTATTAAAGAAATATCCATTGTTTAAGGATCTGCTTCATGGCAGATTGCATGCATTTTATTATCATTTCTATTGGATGTATTATTATAAAAGGGCATGGAGATTGATGAAAAAGTTTCAATTGGTTACACATCTCTCTGTTAATAATATTTCTGTTTGGTATCAAGGAAAACATAATCTTAGAAATGGCATGATTTTAGAAAATGCCGTGGAGGATATTTTTTTTGAATTGGGCGGAGAGAAAAGAAATGATACTATTTGTTATATCTATATAGCAAATTATGATGATAATAAAAATCAAAAATTAGTATTAGAAGCATTTGCAGATGCAAACATTAAAAATACTAAATTAATTTTAGCAGGTTCTGGGGAAATAACATATTATCAGCAATTACGGAAATTGTTAGAAAAAATAAAGGAGAGTAATTCGGCATTAAGAGTAGAAATATTATACGGAGTGTCCCGAGAACAGGTGTATGAGATATATAATCAGGCGCATGTTTTCATTTGTGGTAGCAAAAAGGAACAATATCCGATTATGCTTTGTGAGGCTGCGGCCGCCGGATTGGCTGTAATATCTACAAGAGTAGGACATGCAGAAACAATGCCGGGGATTAAGCTTGTAGAAACGCGGAAAGAAATGGCTGATGCAATTTCTTTATTTGGATGCAAAAAAGAAGAGAGAATAGAATCAGGAGAAAAAATGCGATTATATGCCAAAGAGCATTTTCAAAAGAAAGATAAGATAGATGAGTTTGAGAAAGCGTTGCTGCAGTTATTAGAATAGAGGATAGTATTATATATGATAATAATGAAAATTGTTGGTGGTTTTGCTAGTCAGTTGAGTAAATATGCCTTGGGTTATTCTATAGCAGAATATTTAAATCTTGAGTTGGTGCTTGATTTAAGTGACTATTATTGTGGTTATTTTAGACCATATAGTTTATGTTATTTGAAGCTTCCGGAACATCGTATTTTAACAGAAAGAGATATACCAAGTTGTGTAAAGAATGTGAAGGAAGTAAAAAACAGCGAAGATATGAAAGAGATGTTTGCATGTCCTAATAGGAGAAATTATTGGATTAATCGGGAAGAGGATGATTATAGAAAATTTTTAGATGAAAATCAGGGACTAGAGATTTGTGTAAATTCAAAGGCATTGGATTTTTTTTCTTTAAATGAGCAATTAGATTGTTCTTTTAAAAATAATTTTTGCGGTGAAGTTTTTCCCGCAAATAGTGTGGCTGTACATGTTCGGCGTGGGGATTTTTTAAAACTGGGATGGGGAGATCAGGAAGAATTTTACAAAGCGGCGATTGCTTTTTTTTCAGAGAGAATAAAGGGAGTGCAGTTTTATTTTTTCTCAAATGATATTAAATGGGTAAAGAATGAGTTTGGGGTGAAAGAAAACTTTCATTATATTTCTGCGTCTCAAGGAAATTTAGGAGATGTTGAAGAAACTTTGTGCATGGCACATTGTCGGTATCGGATACTTTCTAGATTTAGTGGTTATGGTATATTAGCTAATATTTTATCTGCATATTGGGGAAGAGGCGGATATGCACTTATGAACGGGAGTGGGGAGTATGAGAAGGATGCAAATCTTTCAGAACAACAGAAGGAATTTTATCGTAATTTGAAGTTTGGAGAGATTATAGAATATAATAGAGGAGGAATTTATTATCTTTCTTCTGAAAATATTAAATATTATTTGAATTATTGGGAAGATTCAAATAAGCAGAGCGATTCAAATTTAGTAGAAAAGGTAGCATGGAATATAAATAAGTATCGCTTTGCTGGCAAGTATGAAATGGTCCGAGAATGTTTGGAGAGTGTGGATTGTTTTGATATAAAAGATGTGGTGCAGGATTGGGAAAGGATTTATGGAATTAGTGCAAGAATTACAAGAGATATATATATTGTTACAAAAGAGTATAAGAATTATTGGAGAATTGAAGGCTTATATTTATTAGCTCTGATGTTGGGAAGGCTTGGAAATAAAGTTTATTATTTAAACTGTAATCCTAGATCAGAAAAAAATACTGAAAAATTAAAATGGGCAAGCAATCCTGATGGAAAGAGATATCCATTTCGTTTGTGCGGTTGGAGAAAAGATGTAGGATTCCTATTAAAGGAGATACCTAATCAATCTATTGTGATTACAGATTTTGCGGCAGCCGATATACTGAGAGGAATTCCAGAAAAGTATTTAATAATTGTAGATGAAAGGGGAAGGTATAAGAAGATTAAACGAATAAATTTGATAGAAATAATAAAACGATTCCAATTAAGAAAGAGAGTTCTCTATTTACCTGCAAAAGCGAAAGTGAAAGGTAACAGTATTAAGATGCCATACGATTTTTTCTCAATTAATGAAATGAGATGGATACCAGTGATATATAAAGCACAAGAAATAGATGGAGAGGAAAATGCTAAATAAATTACGCTATATTCTTACAAGAAAAGAAAAAGTAAAATTAGTGGGTGTGCTAATTATGATTATAATTGGCAGTTTTTTTGAACTTATAGGAATTTCTGTTTTTACACCGTTTATAGAGGTGATCATGGACTCCGATATACAGACATCTGGAAAAATCATGTCCATACTTAGAAACATATTTCCTACGGATTCTCAGAATGTTTTCATTGCAATATTGGCAGGTGGCATCTGCATTATTTATATTGTGAAGAATGTGTATCTTAGTTTGATGCAAAATACAATTTTGAAATTCTCCTATAAAATGAGGATGAATATGGCAGTAAAACTGTTAACGACTTATATGAATGAGCCATATACATTTCATCTTGCTAAGAATATGGCGGAACTTCAGCGAATCCTTCAGATTGACGTAAACCAGTTTATGCAACTTATAAATTCCTCGTTACAATTTATAGCGGAAATTATGGTGTGTCTGGCAATAGGCCTTTATCTTTTTAATACCAGTCATTCTATTACCGTTATTGTGGGAGGGCTTCTTATATTATGCATAGGCTGTTATTTCATATTAGCTGAAAAATTTTCACATCGTATTGGTTTGGAAAACCAGGAATATAATGGGAAGTTGATACAATGGATCAACCAGGCATTAGGTGGTATTAAAGAAGTCAAAGTATTGCATCGAGAAAATTATTTTATAAATGCATATAGAACAAATTATGCAAAGTTAATAAAAGGAGCAAAAAAAAATGAAATGATAGCAACTTTGCCTAAATACATTACAGAAACAGTTTGTATTTGTGGAATGCTGATTGCTGTTGTCATTAAGCTATTCTTTGGCAGAAGAAATGCGATAGATTTTATTCCACAACTTACAGCGTTTGCTGTTGCTGCTTTTCGGTTGCTACCATCAATGGGTAAATTAAATGCGTATATTACCAGCATAATGTACTGCTTGCCTTCTTTGGATATAGTGTATTCAGCATTGAAAGAAATTGAAGGGACTTTCACAGAAAAAGAAGCAGAGAAAGTAAAAGAAAAGAAAGTTAGCTTAAAATACAGAATTACAATGCATGATATTTCATATCATTATCCTAATTCGGATGTCTTTATATTAGAGAAAGCTAATTTGACAATTGAAAAGGGAAAAACGGTCGCTTTAATTGGTAGTTCTGGTGCTGGGAAAACTACAGCGGCGGATATAATCCTAGGGCTACTTCCGCCTGTTAGTGGGGAAATATTGGTAGATAATTGGAATATTTACGAGAATTTAAATGATTGGCATGGTATGTTGGGATATATACCACAGACAATATATTTGTCCGATGATAGTATTAGAAATAATGTAGCTTTTGGTATAGAGCCGAGTGAAATTGATGATGCTGAAGTAATTGAAGCATTAAAGAAGGCACAACTTTACTCGTTTGTCGAATCATTAGAGGAGGGATTGGATACATTTGTAGGCGATCGAGGAGTCAGACTATCAGGAGGGCAGAGACAGCGAATCGGTATAGCAAGGGCGTTGTATCATGACCCGGAGGTTCTTATTTTGGATGAAGCAACATCAGCGCTGGATAATGAAACAGAGCAGGCTGTAATGGAGTCTATTGAAAAGTTGCAAGGAGTTAAAACGATAATAATTATTGCTCATAGACTTACCACGATTAAAAAGGCAGATAAAATTTATGAAGTTATCAATGGACAAGTGATAGAGAGAACAAAAGAGGAGATTTTTGGAGAAGACTGAAAAGTGAGGGTTAATTTTAAATGGAAAAAATATTTGTTACAAGGTCTTCAATGCCGCCTAAGGAAGAATATTATAAAGAAATAGAAAGTATTTGGGAGAACCACTTGCTAACTAATATGGGGGAAAAACATCAAAGACTGGAGAAAGAATTAAAAAAGTATTTGGGCGTTGATCAAATTTCCTTGTTTGTAAATGGGCATATGGCATTGGAATTAGGAATACAAGCTTTAGGAATGAGCGGAGAAGTGATTACTACCCCTTTTACTTTTATTTCTACAATAGATGCTATTATAAGAAATGGATTAACCCCTGTTTTTTGTGATATAAATGAAAATGATTATACAATAGATGTCAATAAGTTAGAAGAACTGATTACTGATAAAACGTCAGCTATTGTTCCGGTTCATGTTTATGGTAATATATGTAACGTGGAAAAAATAGCAGAGATAGCGGAAAAACATCATTTGAAATTATTTTATGATGCGGCTCATGCATTTGGAGAAACTTTAAAAGGAAGGGGGGTTGGTACGTTTGGAGATGCTTCAATGTTTAGTTTCCATGCTACTAAAGTTTTTAATACGATAGAAGGAGGAGCAGTATGTTTTTCAGAACCACAGCTTTTACGGAAGCTTTATCAATTAAAAAACTTTGGAATTAAAGATGAAGTAACTATCGAAGATATTGGAGCTAATGCAAAAATGAATGAATTTCAAGCCGCAATGGGGCTTTGCAATTTACTTCATGTAGATGAAGAAATTGAAAAACGACGTTGGGTTTTTGAAAAATATCATAAATGTCTACAGGGAATACCGGGCTTAGTGATACCTCAAGAGTTACCTGGTCTTAAAAGAAATTATGCATATTACCCAGTGGTTTTTGATCAGAATATATTGGGAATATCGCGCGATGATGTTTATGAGGAACTCCTGAGGCAAAATATAGTGGCTAGAAAATATTTTTATCCCCCTGCAAATGAAGTAAAATGTATTGTGGATTTATTTGGTGAACAAAAAACGCCGGTTACTGCAAAGATTTCCCGGCAAGTGTTAACACTTCCTATATATTCAGAGCTTCCATTAGAGCAGGTTGATAGAATATGTGATATTATTCTGAAAAGAATAAAAAAGGGTTAGGATTATATTATATATTGTAGACAAGTGAGGATATTTTAAATTTGGCTGATAAAATAGATATTTCAATTTGCTGTATTACATATAATCAGGCACGATATGTAAATAAAATGCTGGAAAGTATTTTGGAACAGAAGACAGATTATACATATGAGATAATTATTCATGATGATGCATCAACTGATGAAACTGCAGATATAGTTCGGGGTTATGCCAAACGTCATCCTAATATAATCAGGACTATACTACAGAAAGAGAATCAATTTTCATCAGGAAAAACGAATATCCTTTTTGATCAGCTTTTTCCTGTAGCAAAAGGAGAATATATAGCAGTTTGCGAAGGAGATGATTATTGGTGCTGCAAAGAGAAACTTGACAAGCAGATAAAATTTATGAAATTGCATCCAGAATGTAGTATGTGTACGCATAAAACTAGAGTGGTGCAAGAAGATGGAAAGGCCACAAATAAAACAATTCCGACATATGCTGTTCGAATTATTACTAGTGGAAAGGAATATCTTAAAAAGTGTCTAGAAGTAGACTCGCATTTATTTCATACAAGCAGTATATTTTTTAAAAGGCAATGTTTAGATGGTATTATAGAAAGTACTCCGGGGTTTATAAGCCAAACCCCAGTTGAAGATAGAGCTCTATTTTGGCTTTTAGCAACAAAAGGTGAAATCGGGTATATCGATCTGGAGATGTCGTGCTATAGGTCGATGAGCGTAGGTAGTTGGACAAGTACGATGGAAGCTTCATATGTGAAGAAGTATCAAAAAAATTTAGCATTATTGAAGATGGCAAGATTATTTAATGAATATACGAAGGGAGAATTTGCTAAGGAATTCTATGATTATGAAACAAATTATTTATTTATGTGTTATGAATATGAGTTAAACTGCAAAAAAATGGTAAAGAAAAGATTTCGAAAACAATGGAAGGCTTTAAATCCAAAGGAGAAGCTTTTTTTTGGGGTATGTGTAATTTTTCCTATGTTAGGAATATGGTATCGTAGAATAAAGTGGGCTAAGGAAGGAAAAATATAGCAATATGAAATTGGGTATAATGCAGCCTTATTTTATGCCTTATATAGGATATTGGCAATTAATGAATGCTGTAGATCAATACGTTGTTTATGATGATGTTAATTTTATAAAAGGGGGATGGATTAATAGAAATCGTATTTTACTGAATAATGAAAGTAAATATTTTAATATTCAAATGCAAGGAGCAAGTTCCAACAAGTTAATTAATGAAATAGGTGTTAATCATGATATACATGTTATTAATAAGAACTTGAGGACTTTAGAGGCGGCATATAAAGAGGCTCCTTATTTTAAAGCGGTTTACCCAATAATAGAAGAAATTTTATACAATCCAGAACCAAGTCTTTCAATCTTTTTACTATATTCTATAGAGAAGATAAAGGAGTATTTAGGTATAAATACAAAGTTACTTTTATCGTCTCAAATAGAAAAACAAAATGAGTTAAAGGGCCAAGAGAAGGTATTACAAATTTGTGAAATTTTGAATGCAACTCAATATTATAATGCGATCGGGGGACAAAATTTATATTCATATTCTGCATTTAGGGAGAAGGGTATTGAACTTATTTTCCTTAAAACAAAGGAGATTACTTATAAACAGTGGGGGAACAATTTTTTCCCTAATTTATCCATTATTGATGTTATGATGTTTAATGCGGTTGAAGAGATTGCAGATATGTTAAAGGAGTATACTATTATTACAGAAAGTAATATTTAAAAAAGAGATTGAGGCTTTAACTCTATAAAGTAATAATATTGGAGAAGTACTAAAAATCCATTTTGTTTTTTGGTGGGGCGATCAAAATACGAAGGAAATTTGAATAGGGGAAGAAATGGAATAGAAATGAGTAATATGATATTAATAGATGGCAAGAAAAATGATAGAAAGATAGACTTTTGGAAGAAACCAAGTTTCTGGAGGCGAATAGCAATTATTGTCTTATTGCTAGCTTTTTGCATGGTACATTATGTAATGAAGGTTAAAAATGTACAAGTGTATCATGATGTTTTATCTTCATCAATAGATGGAAAAGTGGTAGTGCCTTTCGATCAGATCACCGGATTTGAGATTATGGTTCACAATGAAGAAACTACAAACTATTTGGATAGCCATGAACTATTGCTGAATGTATGGATTGAGGATGAAGAAGGGCGGATAATATGGAATAAACAATTTGAAAAGGTGAAATTGCGTTATCTGTTTTTCCAAAAAGTTGCTGAAAATATGCAACAGCCTATAGAAGTAGAATCAGGAGGTTGTTATTATATACATTGTAGTGCTGAAGGGGTAGATTTATCTAATGTTACGTTTCGCTTATATGGCGAACAGGCAAATTTTCTTGGGATTTATATACTTTTTGTTGTATGCTCAGTACTAGTTTTATTATTGCCTTTATTTGCACGATGGATTTTCCCGGAGTTAAAGTTAGAATCTTTAGGATTTGGTATTATGCTGGGAGTTGGACTTCTATATTATATAGTGATGCCGCCAATATGCGGGCCGGATGAATTGTTCCATTTTGCTCAAGCATATGCGGTTTCTGATACGTTGTTGGGAACAGAAAATGCAGATCCTAATACAATTATGGTTCCAGAGGATTTGAATAATATTCGTTATGTTCAGATTCGTCAGACACTATATAGTTTCTATGATCATCTCTGGGATCGGGAGTATAACGATGAACTGGTAGAATTTCAATTTAGAACAGTATCGAGGGAAGGTTATCCTCCATATACCTATTTTTTCTCAGGGATTGGAATAGCTTTGGCAAGATTACTGGGATTAAATCCGCAGTGGATATTGTTATTGGGACGATTTGGAAATTTATTATTTGCTTCATTTGTGTTGGCATTAGGGATTCGATTAATGCCATTTGGAAAGCTTAGCTATCTTCTTTTTTCTATTATTCCTATGACCAGTGCTTTGGTCGGAACATACAGCTATGATTGCTTTAATTTGGTCTTAGTTGCCCTTTTATTTGCTGTGTGTATGAAATTTGCATATGATGATAAGGACATGAATTGGAAAAGGCTTATCATATTGGTGGGGCTATCTGTGTTAACCATACCAGTGAAGGCTATTTACTTTCCGATGACACTTTTTGTGTTGTTTATTCCTATAAAAAAATATGGTTCACGATTGAAATGGGCAGGTGCATCTTTAACCGTTATGGCAGGTGCAGGCTTGGCTTTATTGTGGCAACGATTAGGCTATGTGCTGCAAAATCAGATTGCCAATATGGGTGTTATAGAAACAATCGAATCTGCTGGAGGAACGGGTGCATCTGAAGCGGCGGTAATTCAGGAAACTGTTTCTGCACATTACACAGTATGGTGGGCTCTGGAAAATATTTTGACCACAATTAAAATATATATCAGAACAATCTATGAATATATTGATTCCTATTTTTTGACAGCATTTGGTAGTAGGCATACGGATATATTTGTTCCTACAATCGTGATTGTAGCAGTAGTGTTTCTCTTTTTTGTGGTATGTGGAACGGAGAGAGATATCCCCCAAATGAAATTGTGGCAGAAAGGAATAAGCTTGTTAGCCGGTATAGGGGTTTTATTCCTAATCATGACCGTAATGTTTTTGTTATGGATTGACTTTGGGAGCGATGTGATAGATGGAGTCAATGGTAGATATTTACTGCCGTGGTTGGTTTGCCTACCATTGGTACTTAAAAATAATACTTTTGAATTGAAGAAAGATATTACCAGTCAAGCGCTTACAGGGATGGTTTTTTTGAATATTGTTGTGATGCTATTTATTTTCGGTGATCTGCTCAGATGGTAGGAGGCGCGGAAAGTGGAGTTGAACGAGAAAAGAAAAAAGAAAAAGATAAGTGTTATAGTACCGTGTTATAATGAAGAAAAAACGGTAAAGGAAGTATATGATCGTTTAAATGCTCTGTTTCGGAGTGAACTTGTTGCATATGATTATGAAATAATTTATGTAGATGACTATTCATCTGACCATACCAGAATAGAGATCGAGCATTTGTGCAAGGTGGATAAAAAGGTAAAGGCAGTTTTTAATGCAAGAAATTTTGGGTTTCACCGAAACGTCTTTCAGTCTTATCAGTATGCCACCGGTGACTGTGCTTTTATGATGTTTGGGGATTTGCAGGATCCTCCGGAGATGCTGCCAGTATTTGTTCGTAAGTGGGAAGAAGGTTATAAATGTGTTGTTGGGCAAAAAGAAAAGAGTGAAGAAGGCGCATTAAAGAATAGCTTAAGAAGATTGTACTATAAGATTATCAATATATTTTCTGACTCTAAGCAGTTAGAACTTGTGAATGGATTTGGTCTGTATGACAGAGCTTTCTTGAATGTGCTAAAAGGAATTGAAGATACTGTACCGTTCTTTAAATCTATTTTGAATGAATATGGAATGGATCTTTGCCTTGTTAAGTATAAGCATCAGGCGAGTAAACGAGGGAAAAGTAACTTTAATTTCTGGAAGAACTATGATTTTGCAATGCATGGTCTAACTTCTTCAACAAAGCTTCTAATGAGACTTGCGACGTTTATTAGTATTTTTATTGGCACAATCTGTTTGGGATATACAGCTTATGTATTCATAAGAAAGTTACTTTATTGGGACACCTATCCTTTGGGAAGCGCTTCTATTATGATAGGGGTATTTTTTCTAGGGTCTGTTCAGCTTTTTTTTATTGGTATATTAGGAGAGTATATTCTTAGCATTAATGAACGGGTAAGTAAAAAGCCGAGAGTAGTCGTAGAGAAAAGAATTAATTTTGAGGAGCCTGCCGATGATGATTAAAACAATACGAAGCAGAGTAGATGAATTGAGCGGAACCGGAAAAGGAAGATGGATAATCGTTGGAAGCGCGATTTATTTATTGGTATGTTTAATTTTTTTCTATAGCTTTATTTATAATGATATCATTGAAACGATGAGAATGGGGATAGACGTATGGTATAGTTTGTTTGATGGAAAACTGAATTACTTTTACGCCAGGAGAACTCCTGTGGATGCGATTGCATACCCGAAGATAGTACAGGGAGTATATGATTTCCCAATTTATATTGTATTTGCGCTGTGGAATTTTCCTTTATGGATAGCGGAGAATTTCTTTGATGTGGATGTTTTCCGCTCTCCTGTATGTTTGATGTGGGGAAAAACACTCCTGTTGGTAGCAAGTGTTCTGATAGCCGGTGCTTTATATCGGCTGTGTAGGACATTGGAAATAAATGAGAATAATAGTCTGTTTGCGGTTTTTCTATTTTTGACATCTAATTTCTTTATGTCCTCTATCATTATGATGAGTGCCTATGATATTGTGGTGCTGTATTTTGCAATATTAGGGATCAACTATTATTTTAAAGGAAATATGAAGAAATTTACACTTTGCTTTATGTGTGCAATTCCGTTAAAGTTCTTTGCTCTTTTAATATTTATTCCATTGGTATTGTTGCGCGAAAAACGGATATGGCGAATTGTTGTTTACTTGATAGAGAGTGTACTCCCAATCTTGGTATTCCGATTATTTATTCCATGCAGAGCAGTGTTTGAAGATCCTTCCAGCGCGGCGATCAGCTTGGGAAACATTTTTGAGTCTACTGAGCTTAGTAATCTTGCATTTCTATATACTGTAACATATGAATGGACTACCTCATTGAGCCGGATTTACTTATCGCTTGGGTTTTGGGGGGCTTTATACCTGATATGTTATCTTTATAAACCTGATAGTGAGGAAAAGATAAAGAAATGGGGGATTTATGTCTGCTTCTTGACTTTTGTAAATTTATTTATAACCTGTATGACACATCCCTATTGGATTATGCTTCTCCTTCCGTTTATTGTCATTATTATGGCAAAAAATAGCCAATATATATATGCCAATCTGGTATTGGAAACGTTGATGACCTGGGGAATGTTGTTAGCACAAATCTTTAAATTCCCTTGGTGTTTTGGAAGCGCTATTGTTGCCGGGATGTTCTGGCCCTCTCTCTTAGGAGAAATGGAGGAATTCACTGGATATACTGTGATGAATGTTCTAAAACGTCTTGGAATGGAAGGTGCACAGGGATATTTAATTGGGGCGGGGTGTACGGTATTCTTTGGATGTATTATGCTATTTGCTGTGTTGAATTTCCCAAAGATGAAAAAAGAACTTCCGATTATAAATAAAGGAGAAGCCCCTGCCGGATGGTTGATGGTGATGCGTATGATTTCGGGAGTTGCTTTGGCGCTAGTACCGATAGCGTTGTATGTGGTTGGTTTATTGTTATAATGAGTGATGTGGGAGAGATGGAAAATGAAGAAGTGGATTGCAGTGGGCGTTGCAGAAGGGATTTTGTTGATTGCTTTTTTTCTGGCAGCCCTTTTTCATAAGGATGTAAATATTCAGATTCCGCAGGAAGAGATGCTTTTATCTCGTATAATAGATGAAGAAGAGACCAGAGAGCCAGGAGCATATGTGGATAAAAGCTATGACGGTTATTCTTTTTCTATCGGGCCGGATATGTTGACACTCGACAGAGGGTATTATCTGGTTACAATTGATTATCAGACAAATATAGAGTCTGGTTGTGTTAGTACAGTCACTTCACCTGATTTTAGAGAGGCATCGATTAGGACGGATACAGTGCCCTTGCTTATGGAAAAAGATCAGATTTCCTATCGTATTTTTATTCGGGATGATGGAATGGAGGTGTGTATAGAAAATCGTGAATGGTCGGATCAACAGGATGGATATTTGCTGATTAAGGGAGTGAGTGTTCGGACATATGCTGGTTCGCAATGGTATGCATTTTTCGCATTATTGGCTTTATGCATTTTGCTAAATGTAACGATTATATGTTGGAGAAAATATAAAAGTAAATTGGAAAGTAAGCAGCAGCGTTTTATATTTATCATGCTTATTTTTACAATATTGGCAGCAAGTTTTGCGCAGGGAGTAGGATATTTATTTGGAGGACATGATTTAGATTTTCATCTAAAAAGGATAGAAGGAATTAAGGAAGGTTTGTTAGAAGGAATTTTTCCTGTAAAAATCCAACCTCTATGGCTCCATGAGAATGGATATGCAGTCGGAGTTTTCTACGGGGACTTACTTCTGTATATACCAGCAATTTTAAGGATCGTTGGATTTTCGATTCAGTGGGCATACCAGATATATGTTTTCATGATAAATGTGGGAACAGTGATTATATCCTATTTTTGTTTTAGTAGAATAGCTAGGAATTCATATATTGGCTTGGGCGCGTGCATTTTATATGTTATGTCTATGTATAGATTGAATATTTAAAGTAAATAATCCATTGAAAATTGATAATTATTTCTATTGGATACAAAAATCAGGAGCTTATCTTCCACAAATATTTGCTACTGAATATGATGTTCAAGGTTGGGATCAGTATACTACAGCAGGCATGATGGGAGAAATGCCTCAGGTGATAGGGTTATCTATAACAATTGTTCTTATTGTAGCTGTTATTTGGCTAGTAGTAAATAAGAGTAAGAAAAAGGAAATTTGGCTTGCTTTTGGATTGGTCTGTTTGTCAATGTTTATGGCAAGTAATCTTTTTCCATATGATTGGTTATGTTATCATATTCCGCTGTTAAAACCGTTTATTGTCAGTTTGCAGTTTCCGTGGAGATTTTTTTCGGTGACCTCTGCGTTGACGTGTTGGCTTTTTGTACTTATTTTACAAGTATGGAAGTACGAATATGGGAGAAAAGCTGTTGGGGTTTTTATGATAGGAATATGCCTTATAGGAACCTTGCAAGGACTTTCATTCATGAGCAAAGTTTTGAATGAAAAGAGCCCATTAAAAATTTATGATACGGCAGCTTTAGGGGATTTTGAATATACGAATCTTGAATATATCAAGAGAGATGCCAATTATCAATCTTTTAATAGAGAGGTAGGAGTATCGGATGGACTGATGTTGTTTGATAATTATATAAAAGAAGGGCTGGAAGTTACCATGGATGTGGCCAATGCGGGAAATAATGAAAATTATATTGATATTCCTATTAGCAACTATAAAGGATATCGTGCGGTAGATACTGTAACAGGTGAAGAATTCCATATTGGAGATGGAAGAAACTGTTGTATTCGCATCTATTTTGAACCTGGTTATCAAGGGAATGTTCGTGTATATTTTACAGAACCAATACTATGGAGAGTAGCCGAACTGTTTTCGCTTGCTAGTATTCTTGCGGGAGGAATTATCTTTGGTAGAGGAAGAAGGAAAAAAAACTATTAATTGCTTGAAACGAGTCGTTTGCAGTTTTATGCTGATGTTTTTTTTGTTGAAAGCAGGGCAGAAGTATCTCAAAACGTCAGAACTCGCACATAGTGTGTGGAGTATTTTGATCTTTATGGCTATCTATATGTTGTTAAGGCGATATGAAGGTGTAAAAAGACAGATACCTATTAGGAAAAAACGATTTGTTATGGTATTCTGTACCATTCTTGCCTTAACAGAGACAGCTGGTCTATATCTTATTCGGGATGGTTCTGTGTTGGCTTACGGTGTATTGGAAATAGGAATAGAATTTTTATTGTTCCTATCGATAGCAGTTATCTTGTTTTTGGTATTTGTAGGACTAAAGGTACCTGTGTTGCCAAGTGAAAAGACAGATTGCAGAGGAAGAATGTGGACAGACTGGTTGATTATTATACTGGGCTGGTTTCCGGTACTGTTAGCTTATTATCCGGGAATATTCGCTTACGATGCATCAGATCAAGTGATGCAAGTTCTTACGGGTGCCTATTCTACTCATCATCCATTGCTTCATACATTGATTTTGGGAGGACTTTTTCGACTAGGGCATATATTAGGAAATAATAATTTAGGAGTATTGTTTTATAGTATTATTCAAATAAGTGTGGTTGCATGGGCGATCGCGTGGGCTCTGGATTATTTGAAAAAGAAGAGAATAGGATATAAGGGCTATCTTTTTCTAATACTGTTCTATATTTTTTTCCCCGTAAATGCTATGCTTGCAATTAGTACAACAAAGGATATTTTATTTTCAGCATTTTGCCTGATTGTAACTATCTTTTTAATGAAAATATCAGAACAGCCGGAATTATGGAAAAAAAAGGAACTGTTCTTTTTGGGATGTCTGGCAATGACCGGAATGATGCTTTTTAGAAATAATGCGATTTATGCATGCATATTGTGCATCCCGTTGTTTTGCTTGTTTCATAGACATCATTGGAAGAACTATTTTGGGTGGATTATTATTAGTTTAGCAATCACTGTGGGTATAAACTCAGGGTTGAGTATGCTATTACAACCAGAGAAAGGAAGCATTGTAGAGATGCTGAGTGTACCCTTACAGCAGATCGCCAGAGTTGGATATTACCATAGTGATGAGCTGGAGACTGAATTGGTAGAGGAATTGAATCATTTTATACCAGAGGATGTGGTAGGTCAATATACACAAAATAATTCGGATATGATAAAAAACTTTATTGAGGATAATCGTATAAAAAAGGAACCTTTCCGTTTTATTAAGTTATATATTCGATTAGGAATAGCGTATCCAAGAGAATATTTAGATGCGTTTGCTTGCTTGACACAGGGGTTTTGGTATATAGAGGATACTAGCCATGCACAAATTTATGGTGTTGGCATGGAAAGCAGATTGGGATATATTTTGACTAATTATAAGAAGATGCCGAAGGGGTATGAGGTTTCGCATGTGAGTTATTTTCCGCAGTTAGAGTATCTGTTAGAGAAACTTTTTTCGGATAATAAATATCTGGAAATTCCGGTATTGTCTGTAGTGTTTGCTCCGGCATTTTGGGGATGGACTCTTTTTGGTTATCTGTTATGGGGAGTGTATAAGAAATGTTATCATTTAGTGATTCCTGCATTGCCCTTGGCATGCTATCATTTAACATTACTATTAGGACCAGTATGTATTGTTCGTTATGTTTATCCGGTAATGATATGTATGCCAATAATATTGATACAAATGATTTATGGTAAGAAGTTACAGAAAAATGAAATTGTAGATATTAAGGCAGTTGCAAAGAAGTGATTGGAGATTGGATTGTGGAATCACAACAGAAAAAGATACTTTTAATCGTTCCGGCTTATAATGAAGTAGACAATATAGAGCGTGTATTAGAAACACTCATAAATAAATTCCCTCAATACGACTATGTGGTTATAAATGATGGTTCCACAGATGGGACAGGGAGGTTATGCATCGAGCGGGGATATCAAGTAATAAATTTGTCGATAAATCTTGGAATTGGAGGAGCGGTTCAGACCGGATATATGTATGCCCTGAAGAATGGGTATGAATATGCGGTTCAGCTAGATGGCGATGGACAGCATGATGCTGCTTATGTAGAAACGCTTATTAAGCCATTGATGGAAGGAAGCGCTGATGTGGTGGTAGGTTCACGATTTTTGGAGAAAGAAGGCTTTCAATCATCCCGTTCACGAAGGATTGGGATTAACATTTTAAGCAGGTTAATTTGGATATGTACGGGAAAACATATTTTGGATGTAACCAGTGGGTTTAGAGCAGTTAATCAAAGGTTTATTGCAATTTATGCAGAAGACTATCCTTCTGACTATCCGGAGCCGGAGGCGATTATTACTGCTGTGATGCATAAAGGAAGGGTTGCAGAGGTTCCGGTAGTAATGAAGGAAAGAGAAGGCGGAATCAGTTCCATTAATTTTCGTAAATCTATTTACTATATGATTAAAGTGACATTGGCTATTTTGATAAAACGGCTTAGTTATGGGGTGAGGAGATAGTATATGCTTCCAATGAATTTAAGAATTACATTAGGAATAGCTTTAATTATTTATTTTGGCCTTATATTGGTATTTTTAAAAAGAAAAGCGATTGAGTTAAAGTACACACTGCTTTGGCTGCTGGCTGGGCTGTGCATGGCTATATTGGTAGTATTTCCTATGATATTGCCATATTTTCTGCGGCTTTTAGGCATAACTGGAAACATGAATGGCCTGTTTATTATCTGTATTGCTTTTTTGATGATATTGTGTATGGCATTGACTTCAATTGTGTCAAGACAAGCAGGAAAAATTCGTCGATTGACACAAAGTATGGCAATTATGGAAAAAGAATTGAGGGATAGGAGGGAAGAAAAGCATGCTTCTATATAAAGAGATGAATAAAGTGCAGAAGATTTTATCTTTATTTTGCGTTATCTTATTGCTGATTGGATTAATAGAAACTAATATTTTAAATATGTTTAAGGAACCGGTTGTATATACGGAGAGAGAGGTGGTTCCGGAAGGTGAGAACTATGGTGTGGTAGATGGGGCGTCAGCAGAATTTTCTTCTGATAAGGATATGCTGGAAATATTGAGAATCGTGCTTGATGAAATACCTGATCAGGGTTCGATGTCAATAACTATCTCTAATGGGGAGGAACTGTTATACCAGGGAACAAAAGCGTTTTCTCAAATGGAAGCTGAACAGTGGGTAGAATTTAAAACGATGCTTCCTATTCGTGAAGGGGAAACTTATCGGATTGAATTTTCTGTATCCGGGAACCAAAGCCCTCAGATGGTTTATAAAGATTTGGATGGTGGTGGAGAACCCTTTATTTCTTATGGATATAGTGAGAATTTAAGGGTTATCGATAAAATTTTGTGCTCCACATATTTAATTATTTTATGTTTTATTGCAATAGCTATTATAGTGAACATAAATAAGATATATGAAATGTTTAAACAGAAGGTAAGCGGGCATTTGTTTAAAACGAGTAATATAACAATGGTCAGTATTATAATGATGGGGCTTTCAATCCTTTCAATTATATCTTCTGGCTTAGAAATCAGTCCTATATTTATGATTTTATTTCCTTTTGCTACCTTTCTATGTACAAATTGGATTATAAATTCGTATTCAGATATTAAGGAGATTTGGCAAGAGACAAGTAAAAAGGTTATTTTAATACTCCTTTCATTTTTGGGGGCATTTTGTTTGGTGGGAAGCAGATGTTTTATATATCCTCTGGACAAAAATGTCATGATCGGTGCGATTTTGACTTTTCTGATTACTGTGGTTTGGATTTGCCCGATTATTGTATGGGGAATTATATCAATTGATCGGTTTTCTGCAAAGCTGACATGCGAAAAAATTAGCCCTGCCATTTTGGCAGCAGTAGCTATAATGATTATTTTGGGTGGGGGAATATACTTTGTTAGGGCATTCAACCCGGCAATTTCTTCTCCGGATACCACCTATTGTATGAATCAGGCAATTAGTTCAGTAACAGGACTCACCGATTGGCATCCACCATTTTACATTATGTGGCTTAGAGCAATTTTAAAGCTTGTGCCTTCTATATATGCAGTAGTATTTGTGCAGTATATATTTTTTGCATATGTATTTGTGAGGGGACTGATTTTATTATATAAGAGAGGGCTATCTTTTGGATTGTTGGTTGTATTCACTCTGTTAACAGTTTTGAATTGTTCCAATATGGTTACTCTAACAACAATTTGGAAAGATATTCCTTATACATTGTGTCTTCTTTGGCTGACAGTATTGGCAGTTGAATTAGTGTTGAATGAAAAGCATAGCTGGGTTCTTTATGCAGAAGTGATTGTGGCATTGGTGGGTACCTGCTTTTTTAGACAGAATGGAATTGTTCCATATTTATTATTAAGTGTATGCTTGGTAGCTTGTTTTAGAAAAAAATGGAAAGTATGGGTATCTGTCATAGCAGCATTCGGGTTGATTTTATTTATAAGGTTTCCGGTATATGATTATTTTGAGGTGCGGAGGGATCCGAATGGCGGAGAGTATATTGGATTAGGGCAGGATATTTTAGGAGTTTACTATAATGGAGGAACACTTCCCGAAGAGGCGTTAGAAATTGTCCGTGTTCTTTCCAAAGGAGATATGGAAAGCTATGAATATTCCCCATACTATTCTCAGGCATCCTATGATCTGGATATTAAAAAGACGGATTTTATCAAGGCTTATATCAAGACTTTTATTAAAAATCCGATCCTTATGACGAGGGCAATTATCTGCAGGACAGATGGTATTTGGAATTTTTTTGCGGGCCAAGATAGCATTTTAGGCGTGGTTGCATATACAGGAACGCAGGATGGCGTTGCGGAGTGGAGTCTTCAGTGGCCGGGAAGGGAAGAGAATTTCATAACGGAAAATGTTCAAAATTGGGTAACTTATTCACATGAAGAGCCGATGCTGAACTGGATTGAATGGAGAGGTGGATTATGGTTTTTTCTTACAGCTATGTCATTCCTGATAATATGGTGGAAGAAGCAGGATAAAAAGACCGTCCTGATTTATATACCCCTCATTGGCCATATTATATCTTTGATTTTGTCTACAGGCTGGGCCGATTACAGGTACTATTGGCCGATAAACTTAGTTGGTGCATTCTTGTTTCTGTTTACGTTGGCGCTACCAAAGAAGAATAAATAAGAGCCAGCTACCTCTTTTTTTCCATAATGGAATGATATATATTTAGGTATTCTTGAAAACGCGTGTTTTTATCATAATTCATAGCTTGCTTACGGCACGACTCTGCATTTATAAAAGGTGAAGCTTCTAAAGACAGAATGGCATTTTTTAACTGTTGAATATTTCCTTTTTCAACAACAATTCCGCTTTCTTTTGTAATGCATTCAGGGCTTCCCCCTGTACGGTAAGTGATGACGGGCGTGCCGCAAGCCAGCGCTTCAAGGTTAGTTGTAGGGAAAGTATCTTCCAATGTGGGATTCAGGTATACATAAGCGCGGTTATACCATTTAACTAACTCGACTTGATTAGCTGTTTTGGCTAAGGGAAGAATTCGTTTGCTGTGGTTGCGTATGAATGCCTGTTGCTTTGGGGTTAATCCGATCAGTACGATCTGCCAAGTATCATCTAGAATTTTGTCTAATTCAAGAAAGGCGTTCAGCCCTTTTTTGTTATTCCATACATTTGCTACTCCAAGGATAATTCGCTCTTTATTCGATGCATTTTGTGCAGAACAGGAATATATATCCAGATTGATTCCATTTGGAATAATTGAGATGGGGTATTCATTCAAATAAGATAATTTCACAATATCTGAAAGCCATTGGCTTGGAACGCAAATTGTCAGATTATTAACTCCACAAAAGGCGTTTTTCTTGAGAATATAATTGTTTTTGCTGTTATCTCTGAATAGAGAGTAAGGATAATCAGTACGATATATAGGACAGTCAAAACAGCCTGTCCGCCATTTAGAGCATTTGGCGTATTCAAAATGTGCGCATTGTCCAGTTAAAGGCCAACAGTCGTGCAAAGTCCATACGACGGGAAGATCATGCGCTTTTATATAATCAAAAAGTAAACCTACATGGATATAAAAGCCATGAAGATTGTGAAGATGAAGAAGGTCTGGTTGAATTTCATCAAGCCAATTGAGAAATCTTTTGGTTACAGCCTTAGAACCGAATCCGCTTTTCCCTAAGAAAAAATTGACGAATACATGATGTGCAAAGTCAATTGGATTGCCGACCTTATACCCATGAATGCAAGCAGGAGATTGGCCCCGACCATATGCGATAAAGGGTTCATAACCTGCACCTTCGGCGAGTTTATATATATCAACAGCAATCTTTCCAGTGCTGCCAGTGCCGCAGACGGTGTTGATCTGGACGATTTTCATGAAGAACCTCCTGATTGGTTTGTAAAAAAGTTAAAATTATGATATAAATAATATGTATTTATTCTAACTCATATTAAAAGGGAAGAAAAGTAATAAATGAAAATGTTGTATTTAACAACCTGGGATTTTATACACGAAAATACAGATGGTGTATGCAGAAAAATAAGGTCTCAGGTTGTTTCTTTTCGTAAGCAGGGATATAAAGTTGATTTTCTTTATATTAGAGGGAACAAAATATTACTGGAAGAAAACGGAAATATATCTTTTGTTGGGAAAGTAGGTAAAATAAAAAAGACAGTTGCTTACATGAAGATGTATGCCGTATTGAAGAAAAAAAAATATGATTGCGTGTATAATCGCTTTGGATTATTGGATTTCTTCTATTATCGGGTGTTAAAACAGTTACATCATAATGGAGCCAAGATATTGATCGAAATACCGACATATCCGTATGAAGGTGAGAGACAGAGTGGCTTTTTATATTGGCTGATGTTTCAGTGGGACAGGGTTTATCAGCCCAAATTAAAGCGAGTGGTCAATGCAATTGCGACTTACAGCAGGGATGAAGAGATATTCGGAATACCAACGATTCAGATAAGAAATGGGATTGACTTTTCATCTGTATGCCCTGTATCAGGAAGGCCAATGGATGATACAATAGATTTGCTTGCAGTAGCGCTTATGCAGCCGTATCATGGTTATGAGAGATTGTTGCTTGGATTAAAAAAGTATTACTCTTTGGGTGGGCAGAGAAAAATTTTATGCCATTTAGTAGGAGATGGGCCGGAAAAAAAGGTATATGAGAAGATTGTTTTGGAAAATAATCTTCAAGATCATGTTATTTTTTACGGAGCAAAGGGCGGAAGTGAACTGGATGAAATATATGATCGAGCAGACATTGGAGTATGTACACTAGGAGGATATAAAAAAGGGTTATTTTGGTCTAGTGAATTAAAATCGAGAGAATATTTGGCAAAGGGGCTGCCGATTATTATTGCTATGGATTTGGATGTGACTGAGGTTATGGGTACAACTTACATGTTGCAGTACCCAAATGATGAGTCGATTCTTAATATGGAAGAAATCGTGTCCTTCTATGACAGGATTTATCAGGAAGAACGATCTGAGGTAGTGAAACGAATAAGAGAAGCGGCGGAGAACTGTATAAGCATGGATGCAGTGATGCAGCCAGTATGTGCTTATATTGAAAAATGAGTCTGATGCTGAAAGGCTGATTTGGATGAAAAGAGAATTGTATTTATTAACAGAAACGTTCCCATATGGAAGAGGGGAAAAGACATTTATTATTCCGGAACTGAAGGAGTTAAATAAACAATTTGATGTTACGATTATATCTCATGCATCGAAAGCATTATGTGAAGATGAAGAGAATATTACTAGATTACCGGAAGATATTAGAGTTGTTAATATTGATATTCGTTTGCCTTTTCTGAAACGCATAGCATATTTTTTCCGCTTTTTTGTAGATAAAGATGGAATTCGGGAAACAGGATATATTTTGAAAGAAAAGAAGTCTATATTTGCAAGACTCTATCAGTCTATTGGTTTTTATGCCCTGGCAAGAGAAAATTATTTGGAGATGAAAAAAGCGGGAGTCTTTAATAAGGAAGGCAATAGTATTTATTATACTTTTTGGTATTTTTATTATACATATAGTATTGCAAAATATAGGGAAAGAATTCCTGGTAGTAAGTTAGTGACAAGGACGCATGGTTTTGATTTGTATGCAGAACGCTATAAAGGGGGGAGGCAGCCTTTTAAAGAAATAATGGATCCAAGAATTGATCAAATTTTTTTCGTGTCGGATCAGGGAAAAGAGTATTATATTAATAAATATAAAAAAGCTCATTCTTCTAGATATATTGTTAACAGATTGGGCACTTTAGATATGCGAGGAGAGAATATTAGGGAGCAGAACCCAAATGATATGTTTAGGCTTGTAAGCTGCAGCTCTGTTATTCCATTAAAAAGGGTAGATTTGATAATAAGGGCGCTGGCTTTAATAGATAAGCCGATTATATGGGAACATTTTGGCACGGGTGTAGAGTATGATCATGTGCTTGACTTAGCAAAAAGGATGTTGCAGGGTAAGAAAAATATTATATTTCGGATGAATGGGTATGTGCCAAATGAAGAAGTTTTAAAGTATTATCAGAAGTATACGGTAGATTGCTTTATATCTACTTCATCTTCAGAAGGTTTGCCTGTCTCGATTCAGGAGGCGATGTCGTTTGGAATACCGATTATAGCTACGGATGTGGGGGGGAATAGAGAACTATTTTGCGAAAATGGGATTCTGCTTTCTGCAAATCCATCCGAACAAGAGGTGGTGGATGCGATATCCTGCATTTGTGAAATGCCTGAGGAAGAGAGGAAAATATTGGGAAGAAATTCAAGAAAGCTTTGGAATGGCTATTATAATGCTGAAAAAAATAGTAAGAATTTTTTGGAAATGTTGAGGGAATTATAGACCATGTCGAGAAAATGTAAGTAACATATAGGGTACTAATATTTTTTTAAATATGTATTTAAAATTGTAAAAATAAACATTAATAAAAGGAATTTGTGATGGATTTAATTTCTGTGATCGTTCCAGTATACAATGTTGAAGAAAAAATAGTGCGGTGTGTTACATCAATTAGAGAACAAACATACACCAATTTACAAATAATTTTAGTTAATGATGGATCTATAGATCGGTCTGGTGAATTATGTGATGAAATGGCACAAATTGATAACAGAATAACAGTAATACATAAAAAAAATGGTGGGGTTTCTTCTGCAAGAAATGAAGGTATAAGAAACGCAGTTGGAAAATATGTAGGATTTGTTGATGGAGATGATTATATAGAAAAAGATATGTATGAAGAACTCTACAAGTTATTCAGTGTGAAGGATACAATAGATATGGTATCGTGTGGATATTTCGAGGATTTTACTGAAAAATATGAAATAAAGTGCTGCGGTCAAGAAGCAAAGCTTTTAGATAAAGAAGAAGCTTATGTAGAATTATTTTCGAGGAAATCAGTTTTAGGATGCTCTTGTTGTAATAAATTATTTAAAAATGAAATTATTTGTAAAAATATGTATAATGAATCAATAAAACACTGTGAGGATTTGGATTTTTTGCTTCATGTTTTGCATCAAGTTAGAGAAGTTATCTGCATTAATAAGATACTATATCATTACATTCATAGGGAAAATAGTGCAACGAGAAAAAAATTTTGTGGTGACCAAATGGGAATGGTCTATGTTACAGAAAACATGATAAATTTTACAAAAGAAAATTATTCTCATCTTCTTCCTTTAGCTTATGCATATCAACTTCCATGGTTATTAAATCTTCTCAGTTTATATTATTCATCCGATAAAAGAAAAGAATATAGAAATGAGAAGAGGGAGATTATGAGGATTGTAATAAAAAATAAAGAGAGATATTTAAAAAATAGATATGTTTATTGGGGAGATTATTTTTTACTTATAGGAGCATTAATGCATTTATATAAGCCTTTTTGCTATTTCTTAGATATTGGTGTTAATCTGTTTCACAAGCTTAAAAGTATGTTGAAAATATGAGTGTAGGTGGATAATATGAGTATTTTGTTGAATAGCATAAAAAAGAATTTAGAGAAATACTTAGAAGCAAAATTGCCGTCTTACATATATGATTATTTAGTTGTTAAGTATAGTCATTTTGTTAGTAAAGATAAAAAGCAGATTTATTGTTTGCCCTATTTTTATCGAAGAGAGAAAAGCTTGAAAAAATATTGTATTTTTAGATTTGATGTTAAGGGATATGGGCTATCTGCTGTGGTAAGAAATTGTATATTTGCTTTTGATTGGGCAGAGGAAAGAGGATATATTCCTATTGTAGATATCGAATATGAATATGATTTTTTTAGGAATATTTTAGGAGAAAATAATCCTTGGGAATATATTTTTGAACAAATATCTGTAAAAGATGTGGTAAAGGAAAATTGGGTATTAGTAAAAGATTTGGGAAACTATAGATGTTGGAGGGAATCAACTTGTCTATATATAAATGGAAACAAGGATGATCATTTAATTCATTTGGTTCGTTCAGATTCGTGGAGAGAGTATTTTAAGAGAGTGCATTTTTATTTTAGAAAGTTTTTTTCTTTTAAAAGAGAAATTATTGATATGATATGTGAAGAATTTTCAGAGATTATGGAAGGTAAAGAAAAAGTATTAGGGGTAGCGATTAGGGAAAATTTTACTGCCGTAATTGGTGATAAATTAAAGGAAAAAGAAGTTTCAAAGGTATTAGCAAAGCATCCACTGACGATTAATACAGAAGATGCAATTCCGATAATAGAAGAGAAGTTGATAGCGTGGAAATGTGATAAATTATTTTTGTCAACAGATACAGAAGAAAGCTTGAATTTGTTCAAAAAAACGTTTGGGGAAAAACTGTTACATTTACCAAGAGATAGAAGAAATATTAAAGATTATATTATATTAAATAGCCTGTTTTCTGCACCACCAAAAGAATACTATGATACATGTAAAAAGATGGGTTATTATGATAAAATAATAGACAATGAGATTGCATATGCAAAAGAAATATTGTTATTATCCCATTGTACTTCTTTTGTAGGAGCTCCATCAGGTAGCACAATTTTATCGATGATATTTAACGGTGGAATATATGAAAATATTTATTTCTTGCCGGATTTAAATGAATCGAATCTTTACTAGTTTTTATAGTTATGGAGGTGGAATCATTGAAGGTAATAATCCTTGCAGGTGGTATGGGAACCCGTATTAGTGAAGAATCTCAAGTTCGTCCCAAGCCTATGGTTGAAATTGGGGAAAAACCAATATTGTGGCATATTATGAAATTATATTCTTATTATGGATATAATGATTTTATAATTTGTTGTGGTTATAAGGGACATATGATAAAAGAGTATTTTGCAAATTATTACATGCAGACTTCTGATTTAACATTTGATTTCAGTGATGGAAACAGGCGTATTATTCATAATAATATAGCAGAGCCCTGGAAAGTTACGCTTGTGGATACCGGATATGCCAATATGACGGGCTCTAGAATAAAGCAAGTACAGAAATATGTTCCGGAAGGAGAAACATTTTTATGCACATATGGAGATGGATTGGCAGATATTGATATTAATTCATTAGTAGATTTTCATAGAAAACACGGTTATATTGCAACTGTGACTGCCATTCAACCAGGCGGTAGATTCGGAGTGATGAATATTCAAGATGATATGAGAGTAAGAAGTTTTGTAGAAAAGCCTAAAGAAGATGGAAATTGGATTAGCGGTGGTTTTTTTGTTTTCAATTATGGAGTATTTAATTATATTCCGGAGGGAAATAATGTTGTTTTTGAACAAGAAAGTATGCCTAGATTGGCAGAAGAAGGAGAACTAGTTGCATATAAGCATCGAGGATTTTGGCAGGCAATGGATACTTTAAGAGATAAAAACTTATTGGATAGGTTATGGAATATGGGGACTGCTCCATGGAAAGTATGGTAGAATATGGATAGAAATTTTGGGGCCTTTTGGAATAATAAGAAAGTACTTATTACAGGACATAATGGTTTTAAAGGGACATGGTTATCTCTTATGTTGGAATATTTGGGAGCAAAAGTATATGGATACGCGTTGCTGCCTCAGGCGGAAGGGTTTTACCGTAAAGCAAAGCCCCATATGAGTGGGGAGAAAATTGGAGATATAAGAGATGAAAGAGAGGTATATACTTCGATTGAAAAATTTCAGCCAGAGATTATTATCCATTTAGCGTCCCATTCAACAATAGATCCGAAAGCGGAATTAACACATTATATATTTGAAACGAATACAATGGGAGTTGTGAATGTTTTGGAGGCGGCACAAAAAGTTTTAAGTGTTCAAGCGGTTCTTGTTGTGACAAGTGACAAATGTTATAAAAATTTAGAGTCGGATGAAGCATATTCTGAAAGATCACTTTTAGGTGCACAGGATCCATATTCAACGAGTAAGGCATGCCAAGAGTTGGTTACAGAATGTTATAGGAATTCATTTTTTGGAGAAGATAAAAAAAATATACGGGTTGCAACGGCAAGAGCGAGTAATGTAATTGGAGGAGGAGATTATAATCTATCTAGATTAATTCCGAGTCTGCTGAATGATTTATTAAAAAAAGGTTATGCAGAGATAAGAAAACCCAATGCGGTTCGACCATGGCAGAATGTATTAGATGTTTTGTATGGGTATTTGTTGCTAGCAAAAGCTTTGTATGAGACTTCGGCGGATAATATGGAAATTTGTGCTGCATTCAATTTTGGACCAAGAATCGATGGATTTCTTACGGTGGAAGAAGTGGCGCAAAGAGCATGTGGATTACTTCCAGGAGGGAGATATATTGTAAAAAAAGATATGAATGTAGTTCCGGAAACAGTGACATTAAAATTAAATAGTTCCAAAGCTGAGAGAGTACTTGGATGGTTTCCAAAATATCAATTCAATGATACATTAAAAATGACGTTTGATTTTTTGAGGAGGGAAGAAAAAGGAGAAAATGTAAAAATAATTGCGATGGAGTATATTGAGAAAACTTTGGGAGAATGATGATGAGTGGTTTAGATAGTTATAAAGATGTAAAAAAAATGGCCTGTGAAATAAGAAAAGAGGTAGCTCGTGTTTTATGTGAGACACATGATTCTCACATTGGCGGTGGATATTCGGCAATTGATATATTAGTAGTGTTGTATTTAAAAATTATGAATATAACTTCTTATAATTTGGATGATCCACATAGGAATATTTTTATCTTGAGTAAGGGACATATTGCAGCAAGTTATTATACCGTGTTAGCTTATATGGGCATTATTCCATATGAAGATTTAAAAAAGTATATAGTGAATGGAGAAAATTATGCAGGGCATATAAGGAGATATGTGGTTCCGGGAGTAGAAATGTCTGGGGGATCTCTAGGACATGGCGCTAGTGTGGGGGCTGGAATGGCTTATGCCAAGCGTTGTTTAAAATTACAAGGAAATGTTTATGTCTTAATGGGAGATGGTGAATGTAACGAGGGAAGCGTATGGGAAGCGGTAATGCTAGCTGTACGCTTTCAATTGTCCAACCTAGTTCTTATTATTGATCGTAATAGGCTTCAATCTTATGGAAGCGATGTCGAAGTAATGAATATGGGAAATATCGCGGATAAATTTAAAAGTTTTGGGTGTAATGTGATAGAAATAGATGGACATGATTATGATGCAATATATAGAGCGCTTATGACTTCAACGTCCAGAAACGCTTCTACCCCTACAGTTATAGTAGCTAATACAATTAAGGGAAAAGGTGTTTCATTTATGGAGAACAAATTGGAATGGCATTTTAAATCTCCCAATGAAGAAGAGTTATCTATGATTTTAGAGGAATTAGAAAAATGAGAAAAACATTTGTAGAGGTACTTACAGAACTTTCCAGAAATGATAAACGTGTAATGTGTGTTATAGGAGATACTGGCTTTTCTGTTTTTGAAGAGTATGAGAAAGAATTTGGACAGAGGTTTGTAAATGTTGGAATTGCAGAACAGAATTTTGTGAGTTTTGGAGCTGGTCTTGCAGCAATGGGAATGAAACCATTTATATATAATGTGGTTTCATTTATGAGCTATAGGGCATTTGAACAGATTGAACTTGATATATGCTATCAGGAGAATCCGGTAGTTTTAGTAGGAGTAGGGGGAGGACATGCCTATGGAACAGCCGGCCCTACGCATCATGGTTATTTTGATATAGCATTGATGACTGCGCTTCCTAATATGACTGTTATATGTCCTGCGGATCCAGTGGAAATGAAAGAAGCTATGTATGCTGCCTACAGTTATAATAAGCCTGTGTATATTAGAATTGGTAGAAGCGTGGATCCTGTTGTGCATAGAGATGGAGTTGATTTCCAAATCGGTAAAGCTATTAAGATGCGAGAAGGAAATTCAGCTGTTTTATTCGCAACTGGTACGATGGTAAAAGAGGCCGTTGAGGTATGTGAAAAATTGGGGAAAATGGGGATTGATATTGCTTTATACAGCGTGCCGACTATTAAACCTATAGACGAAGAGGTGATTCGGAAATATATAGATAAAGATATTCCAATTTTTACGCTTGAAGAACATAGTAAAACGGGAGGACTGGGGAGTGCAATAGGAAATGTTATTTTAGAGTCAGGTGTAGTAAAATGTAGAATTTATAAGTTTGGGTTCCCGGATATGTTTGCGCCTGTTACTGGAACGAGAGAATATTTAAATGGAGTATATGGGATGAATGTGGAAAATATTATACAGAAGATCAAGGAAAAATTAGTTAAAAACTAATAAAAAATTTCCTTATGCTGTAAAAGAATTTGCTTTCTTTATGAATATATTGTAACGGCTTCACAAGAAGCGTTGCAATATGAAGAGAGAATTCAGCCATATCGGATATATTTCTGAAAAACATGAATGTTATGAATAAAATGTTGAAAATAATCTGGGTAAATGTGGGAATATGTGATCTGATTTTTTGCTATCATAATATTTTGTTAGCAATAGTAGGATAGTAATACTTGTAGCACTATCTTTAAATAGTCATAAGTATGATAAGTTGTATATAAGCAAATCAAGAGAATACCAGTAAAGAGGATAATAATTTTATGAAAGATAAAGGAATAGATATTAAGATCTACAATTTGTTTGATGAGTATAGAAAAGTAAAAAATAGTGTGGAATTTAGCGTTGATGACTTGAAAAATGAATTGGGAAAATTAGTTGAAAAAATTGTTTTGTATGGGGCGGGAAGCGCAGGAATTGCATTTTTACATTATTTGCAGGATGTTAATATATGGCCGATTTGCTTTGCGGATGCAAATCCGGAAAAGTGGGGGAGAAAATGTGAAGGTTTACAAATTATTGACTATAGAACAATTCCGGATGTGGTAGGGGCTGATGCTTTGGTTATAATATGTATTAATACAGATGGCATAAAGTATTGTAAGAGCTTTGATGAAGCTTTGCGGAAAGGAGGGCATAAGGGGGTACATTTACAATTAAGAAAATGCGGTTGTGAAAATATAATCGACTATACTTTTTTTAGACGTTATAGAGAATTGTTCCATGGAGATCCATATAATTTGCCCTCGTGTTCAGATGTTCGGCTTATGGAAAAAAAAGAGAGTGATATAGCCAAAGCGTATAGTGTATTGGCCGATGATGAATCAAAAGAAATTTATTTAAAAATACTACGTTTCAGGATGATAGATGATACCATTGATATACCTACAATAGCTCAGGATAAACAGTATTTTGAATATGATTTTTTTGAAAAAAGCGAAGAAGAAGGGCTTGTTGACTGTGGAGCCTTTAATGGTATTAGTTTGAAAGCATTTTTGAAAGAACATAATAATGTCTTTAAACATTATTACGGATTTGAACCAGATATTTCAAATTATAAAAAGTTAGAAACATATATTGAAGAATTGCCTTACGATATTAGTAATAAAATAAATATTTATAATCAGGCAGTTTTTGATAAAAACTCGGTTCAAAAAATGTATTCTTTAGAAGGACCTGGAAGCTTTCTTTCTGCCACAGGAGATACAAAAATCAAGACGGTGATGATCGATGATGTTGTAGATCCCGAGAAGGTAACCTATATTAAGATGAATATTGAGGGAGCGGAGCTAAAAGCGTTAGAGGGTGCGAAAAAAACGATTCAATTACGAACACCTAATTTAGCCATTGCAGGTTACCATAAGACTTGGGATTTATGGGAAATACCTTTACTAGTTCATCAAATGTATGGGGGATACCGAATTTATTTAAGGTCATATATGAAAAATTTGTCGTTTATATATTATGTGACAGCATTTTAAAGCATTCCTATAGAGAATGAAAATTGAACTTTGAAAAAATAAAATCTCCCCGT